>Ga0157369_10002972_pt1 | contig 20287 bp, 9 predicted proteins | sample C25metaG_FD_113461 | JGI IMG/M metagenome (GOLD analysis project Ga0157369, IMG submission 113461) | Corn rhizosphere microbial communities from Kellogg Biological Station, Michigan, USA - C2-5 metaG | ecosystem: Host-associated > Plants > Roots > Rhizosphere > Soil | place: USA: Michigan...
CATAAGCTTCCAGGTCGAGGTGGAGCAACTGATGATCGGGAAGAGAGGTTATTTCTCCTGTGAAGGCATCCCAAAGTTCAGCATGTGTTCCTCTGGATCGGAACTTTGCTTCAACCGAAAGTGCTTTGTTGCTCGTGTTTGCCAAGAAATAGAGGTCGCCATCATTCAACTGGCGATGGACGAATCCGATCGCGGAATTCCGCTGGGTTAAGGTCACGTCGGGCTCGGTCCATTGCGCAAGTTGGGTGCTCAAAGCATGTTCATCCGCAATGAAATGAGCAGTTGCAATCTGACCGTGAAAGAGCGTCTGAGAAATTGCTCGAATCCGCAACGAAAGCTCATTGGCGTGCAGAAATCCCGGGCTGCTTGCAGGCGTGCGTCGGGTGGCGATGACAGTTCCTCCGCGCCGGGCAAAGTTTCGAATTTTCTGATAGGTCTCTAGGGGAATCCGGTCGACCGCGGGAAGGATCAGGACCTTGTATGGAATGCCGACGGTGTTGATCGCATCGGCGTCGATGAAGTCCAGGCCGAAGCCAGCATCCAGAACCTGACCGACGATGTCGGGTCCCAGGAATTTGGGAAGGGATTCGTCCAGGGATACATTGGAGCCGGTCTCGTCGAATCCGCCGACGGAAGTGGCCGACACATTCTTCTGGACCCTGGCTCTGAACGATGCCCACGCGTCATCGTTGGGGAGTAAGAGAGCTGCGTCGTTCACGGGCTTACCCAGCCTAAGCGCAAAGCTGACGCGCTGCAGGTAGCCGGCCAGATCGGGCATGATCGGGAACCACGGATTATGCGCGTTGAACGCGCCTGCAGCATACATGCGCCAGCCTGGCTCTCCCGCGGATTCGGGAGAGTAGGGCCATCCGTGCCCTACCAACTGATTAATGCCTTGGAGAAAGTGCAGGTCTGCTTCCGCCTTCATGTCGAGAGGAGTAGCACGGAATGCAGGAGAATGCAGCCACGTCCAGGTTTCTGACGAAATCACGTTGTGTCCGAACAGGTGGCCTGCTGACGCGGCCCACCTCGTATCAGAAAACTCTCGGGCCATGCGGATCGTCGCCTTGCCTTCGCCTTCGGGAAGGTCTTCATATCGATTGCTGGAGAGTGATACGGGAGGATAGCCATAGGTTTGCGAGCGCAACAGAGTGTGATGCTGGTGAGCCCATTCTTGCATTGGCTCCAGGAAGCGCTCGTTGGCAAGCTCGGTGAGGGTCTCTCCCCAGTCATGTCGGATGGCCGCGGACTCCGCGCCGGTATCGCCGACGAGTGCCGGCAGATGACCGGCTAGATCGTATCCCCGCCTGCGTCGGAACTCTTCGAGGAGATCGGGTGTCCAGTCAGAACCGTAATCTTCAAGACTGTCACTGAAGACAGCATAGGGAGGATGATCTCTGAATGCAGAAAGAAGCCGGTCGCCAACGGCCTTGAGGTGTTCCTCGATGGCACTGCGGTCATAGTGATCGAGGACAAAACCGGACGCGCCATTGGCGGGACGCTTCACCATCATCCCAGTACGACTGGAGATGAAGAACATGACTTCATCATTCGCAAAGATATGCTTCGGCAAAGCCACTCGTGCGCCCACCAGGATAGGAATTCGCTCGGCTCCCCCCAGACCGTTGGCAGGATGCTTTGGAACCGCGTAAGCCGCTATGAGCTTTTCGCCGGATTCGAGAGCTGGAATCGGCACTGAATTCTCTCCTGATCCAACGGAAATGGTTTCTACTCGCAGTTCTCCCGCTGCGTGCGTCACTGAGATGTGAGGACCTCCCAATGGCCATCCACTGCCTAACGTAATATCCACGCGCATTCCTATACGCTGCGCTTCGTCCGCAGCCGTGCGAAGAGTCTGCAGGTGCTCATCCGAGAGGAAAGGGTAGTTATGAAACCCAGTCTGTGGGTTGTCCAGACTCAGTGGATATAGAGTTGCGATCTCTACTCCGCCGATTCCCGCAGATTTCATCTGCTGAAGCTCGCGACGTATCTCTTCTTTGGTCTGGGAGGGTCCAAACCACCACCATCGCACCATAATCCTGGTGTTATCCGGGGGATGCGCGAACGCATCGTGCAATGACGCAATGTTCTCTTGTACCGGCGTTTTGTCTGCCTGGCCATTTGCCAATAGAGCGGTAATGAAGCAAATGGCAGTGAATCCACATTTCCACATTCCGGAGCGAACATTCGACGCAAAGCGAGGCCAGCGACGCGACGACGTAAACAGATGGGGAGCACACTTCAACAGATTCATGCAATGAGTCTCCGCGATGCGCGGGCCGAAAATTGAGAGTTAATCGTCATTACTTCATCAACGATCCCGTGCGGTATAGCGTCTTCACGGTGCGGAGTTGTCGCGAATTGTTTGTGGTGTGACTTCATCCGGACTATGGGAACTGCGAGCGGCTGCAGAAGACGCATGCAGAGTGCGGAAGGTTTCGAGGGCTTTGTTGGCCGCCTCGCGATTGCCCGCCTCCCTCTCCGCTTTGGCCAGTCGATACCAGGCGACCTCGTCGCCTGGATCAATGCCCGTTGCACGCTTCAGTGGCGCAAGAGCCGCGGCTCCATTACGGCTGTCGAGATACACTCCGCCGAGTCCGACCAATGCCTGCTCGAAATCAGGATATTTCTCAACGACGCTCTCAAATTGTTTCCGAGCCTCGGCGAGATCGTTGTCTTCAGCCGCCATCTGCGCGAGTTCATACGCAGCATTTCCGTTTGCCGGGTCGATTTGCAATTCAGCCTGGAACTCCTGCCTGGCCGAGGCACGGTCTTCGGGATGTTGCGCAACTCGGAACCTTGCCAGGTAGACTCGGCCCAGCCTGTAGTGAATACCAGGGCGGTGCGGATCGAGCGATAAGACGTGGTGGAAAGCGGAAATGGCCGAGTCGTAATCCTTCTGGCTTTCGTTCGCTTCTCCCTGCGCCTGCAGCATCCAGATGGAATTGGGCGCCTTGTTGCGCAGGCTTTCCATCACAATATAGGCATAGTTTCCAAACACGCGACCAGTGTGGTACAGAACTTCGGGGTCGTCTGGGAATGAACGAGTCAGAGTGAGCGCGACCCCCACCGCTTCCGGATCTCGATGCAGTCCCGTATAAGCACGCATTAACTGCAGTCCGCACATACGCCGGATCTCGGGATCTGCGGTCTGCCGGAAGCCCTTTTCCAAGCCCGGCAGAGCCTCGGAAAAGCGGCCCATTTCTGCTAACGACACACCAAGCAGACTGTCGAGTTTAGGGAGAGACGGCTTCAGATTCTGTGCAACGTGAATCTCGCGAACTGCCTTCTCATACGAGCGCTCCTTAAAGTAAATGACCGCCAGCGTGGCGTGTATTTCGCCAACTCGCGGTTCCAGCTTGGCGAGTTCCTCGAATTTGATCCTCGCTTCATCGTAATCACCCGACGCAAGCGCCTTCTGTCCCTCGACGGCGTAGCGCGCGGCAGCGTTGTTCTGTCCTGCTTGCGATCGCGCGGGCACCGGTAAGAAAGAGCAGAGGGGAAGAAGAATCAAAGCCACTTTGCGGCAGACTCTCTTGTAGCAGCCAATCATCGAGGTAGTGTATCTCCTAAGCAGAAAACTCCGCCACGCCTTCTCGGCGTGGCGGAGTTTTCTTGTCAATCCTGCAGTGGCATCAGAACGTTATCTTGCCGCTGAGTTGAATGATACGCGCGGGAGAAGAATCCGTGATCTTGCCGGCGAGAGCGTCTCCCACTCCGTTGTCGATGGAAGATCCGCCTCCGGAACCACCCGTCGCCAGTCCTCCGACATTGACGTTGTATTGATGATGGTTGAAGGTGTTGAAGGTATCGATGTGCAACTCGAACCTTGCACGGTCATAGAGTGTGAAGAACTTCCCGAGCCCTATGTCCCAGTTGTTGATACCCGGCTGGCGAAGGAAATTTCGGCCCGTGTTGCCGTACGTCCCGGGTGCGGGCTGGTTGAAGCAACCCATGTTGAGGCGGTGGAAGCCTGAATCGCTCGCCCTAATCTTGCAGCCCGGAGTGTAATTGGCGCGCTGAAACTGGGTGAAGTCCAACCCGAGAGCATCAGAAGCCGTGACGCTGAAGGGAAACCCGGTCTGGAAGGTGGTGATTCCGGTGACCTGCCATCCTCCTACTAAAGCATCGACAGCACGATTGACGTTCGGCATCACAGATTTTCCACGACCAACCGGCACCTGGTAGATGTAGCTTGATACAAATCGCTGGGCCACATCGAAATCGGATGGACCGTAGTCGCGTGCCGGATCGTGATTGTTCATGAATCCCTGGTAGCCGGAACCTGTGGCTCCTACGCCGGCTGCGGCTGATTTATCGTCCAGGCTTTTCGCCCAGGTGTAAATGGCGGTCAGAGCCAAATCGCCTGCACGCCGGTCAAGCTTCACGTTTGCCGCATCATAATGCGAATAGCCATGGAAGTCGCTGTCGATGTAGAAGCCGGTGAAGTTCGGATAGGGCCGGCGCGTCGATACAGGGCAGTTGTGAGATACGTCATTGGGATTTGCCTGGCAGAAGGAAAGGTCCGCGGGAGCGATGGGGTAGGGCTGGGCGATGTTTCGACGGTCAAGAAGATGCACCGCATGCGTCCCGATATAGCTCAATTCCAGTGTCGTGTTTTGCGCAAGCTGCCGTTCGAGCGACAGGGTCCTGCTCTGCACATAAGGATTGAGCGGATTTTCCGACTCAATCACCGCGAGGAAGGAGAGGGTGGAGAGGGGAAACGGCTGGAGAGTACTGTAGCTGGGGAACAGATCGTTTCCGAACTTCGGCAGTGTTGGGTCGCTCGTCGGACTGAGGCTGTTACGAATGCTGTAAGGGTAGATGTCGCCCGAGTTGTCGATTTCACGGCCCTCATAAGAGTCAAAGAAGATCCCGTAACCACCGCGGATTACCGTCTTGTTGTTAATGCGATAGGCAAATCCGAAGCGGGGAGCCCAGGGATTCTTCGACCCAGGGTGCGGATACTTGCCGCAGTAGCGTAGTACTGGGTTGCCAGGTACCCCACCTGGCGCCACGCCATTTTTCGAGAGAATCGGGTCGGCGTAGCAAAGGCCACCGTTGGCATTCCGCGTGTCGAGCCAGAATAAGTGATTCTTGGCCTCGTACGCCGCCGCGCGATAATCCCACCGAATACCCAGATTCAGAGTCAGCTTCTGCGTAACCTTCCAATCATCTTCCGCATATGGAGCTATGTAACTGAAGACGTGGTCCTGGGGGTTACCGGCCTGATTTGTAGGACTCAGCGGGCCCGGAACAAAACCTGCCGCTCCACTGTAGTAACCGAGAAGCATATCGGCGACCGCATTGCCGGTCCCGCACAGCCCGGTAGGATTCGGGCAGGATCCTTTTGTATCGTTGCTGGCGATGGTGGAAGCATTAAATGACCAATCGCCGTAAAAGTCATCATCAAGGTTGCGGATGAGGTGCCAACGCCGATAATCGATTCCGAACCCAAGCGTGTGCCTCCCATGCACGGTGCTGAACGAATCCGCGAACTCCCAATTCGGAGAGTCTGATCCCGTGTAGGCGTTGATGGGACCTCCGAAAGTCGTGTACTGGGACATTCCGAGGCTAGGCCAGCTTTCTTGGAGGGGACCGAAGTGGGTAAACACGCCGGTTTCGCCGAGTGCAGACACCGCGTCTGCCGGGGGCGCCGGCGCACCCTGAGGTGCTTGCGCGTCGAGGTAGCCGAAGCGGAAATTGTTTACGTTCGCACTGCCGAAGTTGATCGTGTGCGAAACCTCCCAGTTCATCTGCTTTTCGTATTGCGTCAACATTCCGTAGGTAAACGTCCCGGTATTCGGAAGCGCACTGTTCTGGTAGGTGGAATAGGTGCCGCGTCCGAAGATCGATCCTAGTCGTCCCAAGGTCTGATCGAGTCGATAGGTCTGCTGGTTTGTGGTCAGCGGAAATGCAATCGGCGCAATGAAGTTTGTTGCACCTTCGGGCTGATTCGCCACCGTGGGGCTGGGGAAATAACCGTACTTGATTGCCACGAGCGCGAGGCGATTTGTGATATCCCCGGCGGGAATCTTGTTTCCCGGGAACGGTTGGCCCGTCATGGGATCGACCGGCATGCAGTTATGGCCGGCGGACAGTTCAGCGGAGCAGGCAGCAGTGCCGTATGCCGGAAGAGGGCCACCACTGAGTGAAGTCTCACCCGAAAAGTCGCCGGTAAGCACTGCTGGATTGGGAACGCTTTCGCTCACGCGTGAGCCGTTATTAATGCGCCACCCTTCGTAATTCGCCATCCAGAACGTCTTGTTACGGCCGTTGTATATCTTCGGAAATACGACCGGTCCGTCCAATACGAACCCGAATTGGTTCTGGCGCAGTACAGGATTGGCAGTCGCGCTTTGCAAGGCTTCGATATCGTTCGCCGTCGGGAACGGACGAGCATCGAAGGCGTCATTTCGGTTGAACTCGAAGAACGATCCGTGTAGCTGGTTGGTTCCCCCCTTGCTAACAATGTTGATCTGGCTTGCGCTAAAGCCGTACTCCGCCGAATAGGTGCCGCTCTCCACTTTGAATTCCTGGATCGCATCCTGCGAGAGAATAACTGCCGGAGTGACGAGGGCGGGGTCTGTATTCACCAGTCCGTCCAGGGTGTAGTTGTTGCCTTCAGGCCGGCCACCATTGACGCTCACGGCATTTCCCTGACCCTGGCGCATCGTTCCCTGTTCGCCACCGACAGTGACCGCTCCCGCCGTGACAAGCAACAACTGCATGAAGTTGCGTCCATTCAACGGAAGATTCTGGACCTGTTCTTGACTCAGGAGTTGAGACTGGGCAGCGCTGTCGGTATCGAGCGTAACCGCTTGGGCAGTCACCTCCATGGTCTCGCTCACTGCGCCCGGTTTCAGGCTCACATCGACGCGGAGTTTCTGGTCCACAGTCAGCGTGATTGTGTTCGTGACAGACTTCTGAAAGCCCTGGAACTGCACCGTTACCTTGTACTGTCCGGGATTCAGCGAGGGCGCAAAATAATCTCCGGAGGAACTCGTCACGGTTTTGAAATTGACGTTTGTAGACGTGTTAGTGACGGTCACTTGAGCGCTCGGGATAATTGCACCCGAACTATCTGTCACAGTCCCCAGAATTGTCCCTGTCGCCCCTGCTTGCGCAAACACCTTACCTGCAAGCAGCAGTAGGACTGTGACGCAAATAGCTACACGGATGAATCGCATCTCGTGAACCTCCATAGAAATTCTTGCTCTCGCGCATGCGCTGGATCGGCTTGGGAATAGGGGTTGAGGCTCTGAACCGGGGTCACCCGGCCTTTGAGCCAGCCTGATCCAAATGCAGGGCAAAGCTAGCTACGCGCCGGCACAATTGTCAAGAAAAAAATTGTTTCTCATTTGAAAGAAAAACCCATGAACCTGACACAAGAGCCATCGCGATTGGGTGCCAAACTGTGGAAAAACGCTTTTCCAAACAGGAGTTCGCATATTCTCCGGATCTCAGGTGCGCCCGATTGAGCGCTGAATCACCCGCGCTTCCCTGCACAACAGATGTCCCCGCAGGATGAAGATCAGCGGGCGGCATCTGTGCGGGTAATACCTATGGTGATCGAGGAAGACTGAGACAATAGGGTTCTTTGGCGGCTACCGGAGCAAGTGTCATGCAATGCGCCCTGATGTCCGCGAGTGATCCCCATCTCTACCGAAACGCGTTGTGGCGGTGAGGAGCTTGTGGAGCACTGCACGATGATCTCCATGCGTTCAATTTCAGCAACTAAAAAACCTGGCACACTTCAATAGGTAATAACTATTTCCGTTGACACTGATTCCAAATGATGGTTAGGATCGTCGGCCACGGCATTTTCTCGAAGCACGCTGACATCATGCGGGACGGGATGATTATGACGGTATTCAACTCAAGCACTGAGGAAGCGGCCTTCCGGGCGCTCGATTCGTTCACAATAGAAATCCCTTCGTGGGGATTCGCAAACACCGGTACGCGCTTCGGTAAGTTCTTGCAGCCGGGCGCTGCAAAGACCCTGGAGGAGAAGTTCGCCGATGGAGGAGAGGTTCACAAACTGACTGGTAGCACCCCGACGCTGGCTCTGCACGTTCTTTGGGATTTGCCGAACGGCGTGGCGGACGCGAGGGCTGTGAAAGCTTTAGAGGGGAAGTATGGAGTCCGTGCCGGATCCGTCAATCCAAATCTGTTTCAGGATCAGGAGTTCAAGTTTGGGTCACTTTGCAATCCTTCTGCTCAAATTCGTTCAATCGCTTTAAATTACATGCGGGGTTCTGTGCAGATTGCGCGCGAGCTTGCCTGCCGGGACATCTCGTTGTGGTTGCCAGACGGGTCAAACTACCCGGGGACGCAGAGCATCCGTGACCGAATTGCATGGCTGGAAGAAGCGCTTTGCGCAACTCACGCCACACTGGGACCGCAACAACGACTATTGATTGAATACAAACCATTCGAGCCAGCCTTTTACCACACCGACATTGCCGACTGGGGCATGGCGGTTCATCTGGCCAGGGTTGCCGGACCGCAGGCACGCGTGCTCGTGGATACCGGCCATCATTATTCGTCGCAAAACATTGAACAGATTGTTGCATGGCTCCTCCACACAAACACGCTGGGCGGTTTCCACTTCAATGATCGGCGCTATGCGGACGACGACTTGACTCTTGGTTCGATCGATCCCTATCAAGTGTTCAGAATCTTCCATGAAATTCATCTGTCCGGCGATAAAGCCCTGGGAGACATCGCTTTCATGATCGACCAAAGCCATAATCTCAAGGGCAAAATGGAGGCCATGGTCCAGACCGTCGCTACCGCTCAGGAGATCTGGTTGAAGGCCGCACTGATGGATCGCAATCGGCTTAAGCAACTGCAGCGCGATTGCGAGTTGGTCGCCGCAGAGGAGCTTTATCGCGGCTCATTCTGGAAAGACGTAAAGCCGCTTCTGCGCGACTGGCGCAGATTCAAGGGATTGCCTGAAGATCCGTTGGCGGCACTGCGCGAAAGCGGCTATGTTGAGCGCATTTGCGCAGAGCGAGGGATTGTTTCAACCGCCATGGGATCGTACGCGTAAGACGGGAACATTCCAGCGCTTGTATTTGATACCGATCGTTCCAAGGCACTCGATGTACTTGAGATCTTTGCCGCCGAGATAGTCGCCCTCGCGCAATTCGCATAATAGCACCACCGCGTCCATACACCCGCCCGGAGCGGCTCGTTCAGATACCCCTTGAAACTGGAGAGAGCTACCACCAGGATTATGCCTCCACAATCCAGGAATTCCGCCATATTGGCATGCGACCGACCAAAAATCGAGCGAGTTCCACGATCGCACGCAATCGGATGTCCTCACTCGTTCCTCTCCCGCCGAAGAGCCCTGAGGATTTCCTTCGGCGGAGAAGAATCGATCAGAACAAGTTCCGGCGTCTCCCGTTCGCCATAGCGATAGTAACGATCCAGAAAGCGCGTCAGCTAGCTTGCGGAGTGGTTCAGCCAAATTGCGAAGTGGGTTTCACCTAGCTGGGCGTTACTTTCAGGGATTAAAGATTTCTCGCTTATTGCGATTCCGTAGTACCGCCCGTTCGAGTCGGAGATCACCTCGCGCGGATCCTTTCTCGTGGCCAGGAAGCTCCGGGCGAGCTCATCCAGGCGAAACTGTTCCGGTCCCGCGATCTCGATCGTGCCATTCACGGGCGGGTTCGTTGCAATTCTCGCTACCGCACTCGCCACATCGTCACCTGCCATGGGCTGGATGAGCGCCTTTGATAAGCGTACTTTGTCACCTTCCGTGGAATAGTCGACGATCGGCTTTATGAACTCGAAGAATTGCGTCGCCCGAACAACTGTATAGGGAATCGCGGAAGCTTTTATCAACTCTTCCTGGGCGAGCTTTGCGCGGAAGAAGCCACTCTGGAGCAGTCGTTCCGTTCCCACTACGGACAACGCGACGTGATGTCCAACGCCCGCGGCCGCTTCATATTCGATAAGGTTGCGAGTGGATGTCTCGAAAAACCTCAGCACCTCAGCATCCTCCCAGGAAGGAGAGTTCGTCACGTCGACTACCGCGGCAGCGTTGTTTAGCGCCTCTGCGAGTCCCTCTCCGGTGACGCTATTGACGCCGGTTCTGGGCGAGGCGGCTACGGCTTCGTGCCCCTGCTCGCGAAGTATTTTGACGAGCTTAGATCCGATAAGCCCGGTCCCGCCGATGACTACGATTCTCATGATGTTCTCCTTCACTTTGACTGGCGCATTCCGAAAGGATCTGAACCGCCAATCGGGTTGGTGACACTGTACGAATGGATTGGTCTTGCCGTGTGCAGTTGCGGAGACGGTTTCCCGCTGTTCCGTGGCATGGTGAAGTCTCTGCAATCTGCCAGACATCGGAGTTTTCGTGCCTGCTCAGTCTCGATTTCTTGCTTCGCGTCAGTGTCCTCCTACCGGTCCTGAAATCGTTGTTCTCTTCATAAAGAACAGCGCAGCCGCACTCGCGAGCAAGACGCAGCCCAGCGCCAGGAAGGAATCGCCATAGGCGAGCAGGAAAGCCTGGCGGCGAATGATGCCGCCGACTGCGCCAATCGCGCGCAAATGCGCCGACCATGGGTCGCTTCCGTGAGCCATGAAGTAAGATGCAGACTTCTGCACGCGCTGCTGGAAGGCTCCGGAGTAGACGGTTATCGATTCTCCGATCCGCTCCGAGTGGAATCGTTGTCGAACGGAGAGCAGTGTCGAGAGCCCGGCGATGCCGATAGATCCGCCGATGTTCCGCGTCATGTTGAAGAGCGCCGAAGCTGCCGCGCTTTCGCGCCCCTTCGCCATGCCCGCCGTGGTCACAGCGGAAAGTGGAACCATGATGAGCGGCTGGCCGATGGCGCGGATCACGAGCGGTATGTAGAACTGCGGTCCGGCGAAGTTCGCATTGAGATGCACAGTAAGAAACGAACTGCCGCCGAAGAACAGAACGCCGACGCCGATCAGAATACGGGAATCGACGTGCTTCATCCACCTTGGCACGAGGGGGATGATGAGCAGTTGCGGCAGGCCTAGCCATACGACGACCGTGCCGATCTGGGTGCCCGCTGGCCTGGTATTGGCGGATGAGAGTCAGGTCGAAAATCGGAATTGAGAAGCTCGGTCCGGCATGAACCACCTGGTACGGTCCGACTTCGTGGGGAATGATCGCGGGCTGAATACCGAGCTGGGCCTTGGTGTTGTACCGTATCACCGAATCGTTGGCGTCTAATTCCGCGTGTGGGAGCAGCGCGGAGGCGGCAACCGCGCGGTCCTGCTGCCGGATTGCCGCCTCAATGTGGGCAGTCTGAAGATCGAGGTTCTGCTTCAGGGCCAGTTCGACGGTGCCATTCAGGGTCAGTGTCAGCGCCTGGGCTTCGTCCTGCTCCTGGGCGATGGCTATTCCTGGTACACCAGCAGTGAGGAGCAGTACTGCGGCCGCGATGAGGATTGGGGGGATCAGCTGCCTGCGGCGATGGGTGGCTGTCGGGATCATTATCAAACTCCGTTATTGACCATCTGGTCAGTCAATTAACTGACGCGGTCTGGGTGCAGCGCGGTCGCACTTTTTTTATTTCTTTGCTATCAGCCCGGCTTTGACCAGGGCAATCACTTCCGCCGTATGCCTTTTTAGCGAGGCCTCGCCGAGCGGATTGGGGCCTTTCCGGGCATGGGAGAGGTTGTTGGCCGCGCAGTAATAGAATCCGCATAGCCCAACAACATTGATGGCACTTTGCCAGGGATCCATCGGGCGGAACTCGCCCGACGCGATCCCTTTCTTCAGCAATACTTCGATACGGGTATAAAACGAGTTCATGCCGAGCTTGCGAATGTGCATCCCGCCCCCCTGAATGCTCTCAAGCATGAAGATCACCGGAGATAAGGGGCGGCTGCTCATCGCAGCAAGAAGGCTTTCCACCAGAGACAATAAGGATTCCGTGGCGCTCTGATTCGTGATGGCCTTATCGAGCGCCTCCCTGAACGGCTGAAAAGCCTGTTCCAGAACGGCTTCGAATAACCCTTCCTTGCTCTTGAAATAGTGAAAGATCATGCCTTTCACAACGTGCGCCCGCGCGGCAATGCTCTCAGTGCGCGCCGCGGCAAATCCGTTGGTGGCAAACTCAATCTCAGCCGCGGCCAGGATGGCCGGAAGGGTTACCTCCCGGTCCCGTGTGTGCACTTGGCGTGATTGCTTCGTGAGGCTTTCTGCGTACTCCACGAAACCTCCTGAAACTCGTTTGACTGACTAGATGGTCAATACATCATCAAGGATGCAGCTTATTCGGAGATGTCCAGTCTGAACCTTTCGATCTCCGGCGGATTGCGGAGAATAAGCGGGCTAATCGCCGCAAAAGTTTCGTTATAATGGCGAGAGAGTATTCAGAATGTGTATTCAACAGCTTACTCGGATGTCCGCAAAGTTGTTGACTCTAAAGCGGGAGTAGTTCAGTGGTAGAACGTCAGCTTCCCAAGCTGAATGTCGCCGGTTCGATCCCGGTCTCCCGCTCCAACGAATCATTAAACTATCGGATTCAACCTTCCCAAAATTCCCAAAACAACATGCAAACGCCGTCCCATTGGCGCTTAGAGTCTCGTAGGCGCCTCACCCTGGCAAGATATCGATTGCCGGGGCAAGAGGGTCACCATCCGCAGGGTCATGGCCGCCACTCTCATAGGGGCGAAGACGGAGGTCTGGTGCGGCGACACTAGCGGTGGCTGTCCGTTGCCTCTCTGCGGTCAAAGTGCACAGACGTATAAGGCGCAGTCTGCGGGTGGATTGAATTTTAAGTGCTTAGCGAACCGCGGTGATGGGGAGCATGCAAGTTGAAATCCCGCTGAGGGTGGGTCAACCAAATTGCCAATTCTGGAGCCAAAGCGGTATTTTGGCATGACGTGTTCCTGCGCATTCCATCTCTTCTCCGGTTGGCTGTTGCTTTTGGTTGGGTTGCGTTTAGCGCTCTGGCTTCCGGCCAGGCGGGCAGCAGCGAGGATTTCGATTCTCTGTTGCACCGTGGGTTTGAGCTTCACCAGCAGGCGCGTTTCACTGAATCCATTCCGGTGCTTGCACGGGCCCGCAGCCTGCGGCCGCGCGACTATTTCGCCAATCTTCTTCTCGGCATCGACGAACTGCGTACCGGCGACGTAAAAGCCGCAATCCCGCACCTGCAGGCGGCGGCGCGGATTCGGCTTAAGGAGCCGATTCCGAAACAATATCTGGGCGAAGCGGAAGCCAGGCTGGGACATTTCGCCGAAGCCGCTGCGGACTATCAGGACGCGGTGACTCGCTCGCACGGCGGAGCGGATGCGCTGGAGTCGTGGGCAGAATTCGCGCTCGAACGATTCCGCAGCTTGGGTGAAGGACTAAGGGCATCGGATGCAGGTGTCAAAGTCATTCATGAGCTGGAGCGCACCTCAATCACGCCGGCGGCCACTTGTGAGGAATCGATTCCTGCACTCGAGCGGCAGCTTGCCGCCAGGAAAGCCGGCGGCCCATCCGCTGTCGCGATTGCAGGGAAGCTGTCGGTCTGCTATTCGCTCGAGGCGGGCAAAACCGCGGACAAACTGAAATCGAGCACGGACGATCCGGCGGCCCTCGCAGGCCTGCAGGGGGACATTCTGCTGCGGCTCAAGCAGGACGCGCCCGCCGCGCAGCAGGCGTATCAGAAGGCGATCGCGGCGCGGCCTGGAGATCCTGCCATCCTGGAGCGACTTGCAGAAGCCCAACTGGCTGCCGGAGACGTGGAAGCCGCGCGTGCTTCGAGCGAGGCCGCGCTACACATCAATCCCCATGCGCGGGAGGCAATGCGGACTCTGGCGAGCATCGCGATGGATCGACGCGACTACGATGCGGCGTTGCCGTTATTGACCCAGCTTGCGCTGGAGTCGCCCGCTGATTTCAGCGTTCAAGTTGAGTTGGGCCGCGCGTTGGTGCAGACCGGAAAGGCCGCCGAGGCCCTGGATCATCTCAAACCGGTGCTGGATGCCGGATATCCCGACGAAAAGGGCGCTTTACACGCACTTGAAGCGCGCGCCCTCCGGCAACTTGGACGAGATGCGGAGGCGGAGAAGGCATCCGCCGAGGCCAGGCGCCGTTCGGATGCCTTCCAGGCGCGCAATAAAGAGGGCGGCCGGGAGAAGCCGAACGATGATCAGTAGGCGCTCGCTTCTCAAATCACTTCCCATGCTGAGCGCCGCATGCTCCGGGTTGGCTACGGGGCCGCGCATTTTCGGTCAGGCCGGCCTGGCCAAGTCCACCATCCGGATGGTGAATGGCGCGTCTGCGGCTGGACTGAACTTTCATCTTCGCAACAGCGCGGCGGGACGGAGGTACCAGGTGGAGACATTGCCCGGCGGCCTCGGCGTCATCGACTTCGACGGGGACGGCTGGCCTGATCTGTTCTGCGCCAACGGAGCCTCGCTTCCGGGGCTGGAGAAGACCGGTCCTGAGTTCTGGAACCGTCTCTACCGCAACAACCATGATGGGACCTTCACCGACGTGACGGAAAAGGCAGGTCTCCAGGGGAGGGGATACAGCATGGGGGTCGCGGTGGCCGACTTCGACAACGATGGGCGCGAAGACATTTTTGTCGTTGGCGTACACGGCAACCAGCTATTTCGGAATAACGGCGACGGCACCTTCACCGACGTGACGCGCGCGGCAGGGCTGGCGGGTCCTGGATCGCTGGGGCGTCCCGCGTGGTCCGTCGGCGCTTGCTGGATCGACTACGACAGCGATGGCTTTCTGGATCTGTTCATTTCCAATTACTGTGACTGGGAGCCGGGATCGGACCCGGTGTGCGGCGGCATGGAAGCGAATGCGCGCGCCTATTGCCATCCTGATCGCTATCGCGCGCAGGCGATGCAACTATACCGCAACAACCGCGACGGGACCTTCACGGAAGTGACCAAGAAACAGGGCTTCTCCGAACCGGTGGGGAAGGGAATGGGACTGGCGATTGCCGATTTTGCGGGCGACGGGTACCCGGGTATCTTTGTGGCGAATGACAATGCGCGCAACCTGTTATTGCGCAATCGGGGCAAGGGATTCGAAGAGATTGGAATCGATGCCGGCGTTGCCTTCAACGGTGACGGCCGCAACATCTCAGGCATGGGCGCGGACTTCGGAGACATCGACGGCGACGGACGTCCCGACATCGTTATGACCGGCTTGAAGAACGAGACCTACGAGGTGTTTCTCAACCAAGGGAAAGGCGTTTTTGAAGACGGCAGCGCGCGTACCGGTTTACTGAATGAAAGTCGTTTGTGGAACGGCTGGGGCTGCGGATTGGCAGATCTTGATAATGACGGCTGGCTCGACCTGTTTGTTGCCGGTGGAGGCCTTGACATCCCCGACGCGCAATCGAACCGGATCTTCCTCAACCGCGACGGGCATTTTGAGGACATTTCGGCATCGGTCGGCAGCGATTTCCAGGCGGTTGCACTGCATCGCGGCGTGGTATTCGCGGACTTCGACCGCGACGGCCGCATGGATGCCGCGGTGACGGCCCTCAATGCCCCGATTGAGTTGTGGTGGAACCGAAGCCCGCAGCAGGCGCCGGCGCGTCACTGGCTGCAACTCCATCTCACGGGCAAGAAGAGCAACCGCTCCGCTGTTGGAGCCGAGGTGCGCTGCCATGCCGGCGGACGCCTGCAGGTGCGGACGGTGTCGGGCAGCATGGGCTATGCCTCCACAAGTGACCTCACCGTGCACTTCGGTCTGGGCGAAGCGATAAAGGCAGTGGTTGAAATCCGCTGGCCTTCAGGCGTCCTGCAGCACCTAGGTGAAGTTCAAGCTGATCAACGGCTCTCACCGGTAGAGCCCGCCGCCTGATCCTGTCCACCGAATGAGGACCGGTTGTTTGTCGTCGCAAGATAGACAACGATCAGAATCTTGATCGCATGCCTTTAAAACAACAGAATGATTCTCAAGCTACGTAGACTGTCGTTTTGCGACGGGACTATGAATGGTGGGCACGAGAAAGAAAGCCGGAGACCCCGGAGTATCCCCATCCGCCGGCATCGGGAGGCAAATCATGCAATTGGAAGTAAAACGAGCCGCAATCTCCCTGTCCACCCTGCTGGCAGTGACAGCAGGCCTGACGATCGGGGTGTTTAGCCTGAGAGGCAACGCCCAAAGCTCGAATGCGCAGATCAGCGGACTCATTACAGACGCATCGGGCGCGGTGATTCCGGGAGCAGAAATCAAGGCGGTGAACACAGCGACGAACGTGCCCTACACGGCGGTGGCGAATAATTCGGGCATCTACCTCCTGACGGAACTGCTACCCGGTCCATACGATCTGACTGTGACTGCCGCTGGTTTCGGCGTTGTAAAGCGCTCCGGGCTGGTTCTGCGCACCGGCGACCGCCTCTCGCAGAACATCAGCCTGAAGCCCGGCGCGGTGGAAGAATCGGTGACTGTGACCGCGGGGCAGACGCTCATCTCCTCCGACGAGGCCAGTTCGGCCAACGTGCTCGACAACAAGATGATTACCGAACTGCCGCAGCTCAACCGCAACGCTCTCGATCTGACCGCCACCACGCCGTCGATCCAGGGTAGTGGCCCGCTGGTCGATCAGATCGGCAACCTGGGCAACGCGGCTTACCTCATCGCCAATACCGGCAACAGCTACTCAGTCGCGGGCGGCCAGGTTAACGGAACCAACATCAGTGTCGACGGCAATCCTGTTCAGGAGTCTGAGTTCAACGCCACCAACCGTTCGATTCCAACGCCGGACTCGATAGGCGAGTTTCGCGTGGAGAGCGGCGTTCTTACCGCGGACAAGGGACGTTACGCAGGTGGCATCATCTCAATGCAGACCCAGAGCGGCACCAACGAGTATCACGGCCGCGCTTTCTTTTACTTCCGCAACGAAGCCATGAACAGCAATAGCTGGACGAACAAGGCGCAGCCTCCTGGCAGCGTGGTGCCGCGCCAGGGGTTCGACCAGAAGAATTACGGCGCGGCTGTTGGTGGTCCTGTACGCATTCCGCATGTTTACAACGGAACGGACCGGACCTTCTTCTACGGGGCGTGGGAAGGCGAGCGCTTTTCACAGGGGCAGGAAATTATCAGCAATATTCCAACCGTGTTGAACCAGGCGGGCGATTTCTCGCAGACGGTCATTAACTACAATAACGGTGCGCCAGTTTACGCCAAAATCTATGACCCGTTCTATGGGGCATACACTTCGCAAGCCACTTCCTGCACTGGCCCGCTGGCCGAACAATATCAATCGGAAGGGAAGTGCTGGGTTCGGCCCAATTTCCCGAACAACCAGATCCCGGCAGCCTATGGGACCGGAGTTTCCGGACAGAGCCAGCTATTCAAGAATTATCTTGCCCTCTGGCCCCAGCCCAATCATGCCCCGGTTGCCAACACTGACTTTGTCGGTAACCGTTACGATCCCATCACGATCACCCGGCCCACGGACAAGTACTTTTTCCGCGTTGACGAAGCGTTCAGCAATAGCCAGCACCTTCAAGCCAGCTTTAGCCGTTCCAGGCTGACTGACAACATTCCCGCACCGTTCAAGCATGCAGCCGAGTCGGTCACAAGCGACGCGGACTGGAGCGGTGGAATCCTGTACACGCTTACTCCCAATGCCAAGACCGTCCTGAACGTGCGGCTCGGCTTCGGTCTGACGAACCTGTTCTCTAACGGCGTCTCGGGCAACGGATCGGCTCCGGATCCCAGCATCGACACGTCCAAGTGGCCGTTTGATCCGATGATTCTGTCGAATGATGAGAAGTCCACCAACGAGATTCCGCCGGTGGTCAATGCCTGCAGCGCGGCCGGCTGCTACACCCACGTTGGAGGCGCCGAGTTCGACAGCTTCCTCACCCAATCGCTGAATGGAAGCGTGTCAGTGCAGCGGCTCTTCGGCCGCCACGCAATCAAGATTGGATACGAACAGTACTACAACCGGTTCACTGAGCAGGGGGGTGACATGACTGGCGTCGCCTGGGTGAATCCCGGCGGCGGCTCCAACCGGTACTGGAACCAGAATGACGGCCTGTCCGGAAGCCAGCTTGCCGAGTTGATGATGGGCTCGTCGAACTACTTCAATTGGGGAAACTGGAACATCACGCCCTACGGCTGGAATCAGGCCGCTTATGTGATGGACGATTGGAAGGTGAACACCAAGCTCAGCATTCAGATCGGCCTCCGCTGGGATCACGACGGCGCGCGCCAGGGACGCCACGTTCAGGGCAGCCTTGTCTACGACATGAAGGCCAAAAACGTGCTGAAGGCCAACGGTGGATGGAACTGGAGTCAGGTTACCTCTGCGGTGCCTGGACTGGAAGGGATGGGAACGCCGGCTTGGTTGACCCAGGGAGCCACGGGCCGAGTCGCCTTGATTGGTACGCCGGAATATCCGCAGAAGAATCTGTACACCACCAACATTGTTAACCTGCAGCCGCGCCTGGGCATCAACTGGGCCATCGACCCCAAAACCGTCGTGCACCTGAGTGCAGGCACAGTGGATCAGGGACTGAACGGACTATCCACGGACTGGCTGAGCTTCTATTACAACTCCAACACCTTCAACCAGGTGTCCACGGTTGACGGCCAGCACTGGATCAGTGAATTCGGTGGCGACCACGGCCTGTCTGCATTCCCCGCGCTTCCCGGGGGCGGGAATCTCGGCTGGGTACCTCCCATCACCAACAACAAAGACTATTGGTATGCCAGTTATGGCGCGGCGGGTAACTTCGACCAGACCGGCACCACCATGGGTCACTTCGACACGCCAACCAATTACATGTGGGGCATGAGCGTTCAGCGCCAGCTGGGCAACAACTGGGCGATCACTGCTGAATACCTGGGTGTAAGGGGGATCCACCTGATTACGAACGTGTGGAACTGGAGCTTAAACAACGTTCCCCTCCAGTACTACAGCCTCGGAACGCACCTTTTTGACCAGGTGCCCAATCCGTTCTATGGGCAGTCGCAGAACTTCTCGGAGGAGCCGACCGTGCAGCTGTCGCAACTGCTCGGGCTCTCTCCGCAATATGCGGGGAACACATCCACCACTCCGGGACAAGCCACATGGGGCAAGTCCTTTTCGAACTTCGGGAATTTCCAGATACAGTCCCGGACCTACCATGGCCTGGAACTGCTCGCAGCATACTCGATTCGCAAGACGCTCACGAATACCGCGAGTTCTGATATCCACGTGTTCGGCGCCACCGCGGGCGCCCTGCAGAATCCGCACAACTTGATGGAAGGTTATGGGGTGGCCGCTTATGAAATGCCGCAGACGGTCAAGCTGAATTACTCCTACGACCTGCCTGTGGGCCGCGGAAGGCTGCTGCTGTCCGACCCGCAAACCATCGGAGAACATATCCTCGACGCGATAGCAGGAGGCTGGTCGTTAGCCGGCATCTCCACCTGGAGCCCCAAGGGCACACCCCTCCAGGTCCCGACTGTTGATGGCGGAAACACTGCACCGGGTGCTGCGCTTCGCTGGACGTTGGCAAACCATAGCGTCCGCAAATCGGGCGCCAGCAATGCTGACGCCCTGGTGATCAATGGGCAATGGGCCAAGGAGGGTGGAAAGGGACTCCTGAATCCGAGCGCTTTTCAGCGGACGCCCGATTTCTCACTCGCGAACTCGCCCGTGTTCTTCGCGAATGTGCGTAACCCCGGGCAGTTTACAACCGACGCCAGCATCCTGAAGCGCTTCTATCTCTCCGATAACAAATCGCGCTACTTCGAAGCTCGTCTTGAGGCGCTCAACATCCTGAATCACCCCGTGTACGGCAACATCATTAACGATCCGGATTCGCCGGTTTTCGGCGGAATAAACGGAAAAGTCGGTCAACGGGTTATGCAGATCGGCACGAGATTCTTCTTCTAAATCGCGGTTCGCGCAGAAGGCGGAATGCCATGTCCTCCTTCTGCGCGTCCGGGCTTCAGATCGCTTTCCTGTCTTCCTGGTCTTCAGCAGTTCCTTCACGCCAATGAGGACGTTCTCCATGTTTCGGGTTCCTGTCTTGTTCAGCGCACTCTCTCTTGTTCTTGCCTGCCCGGTTGGTGGAATGGCGGCGACTACGCAGTCCGCAGCCGCCGCGACGGCCCCGACGCTCTCTACCTCGGATGTGCGGATTTCATTCGAAGCGTCTCGAACCGGTCCGCGCATCGCGTCCGTGAACGGTTCGTCCGGCTTTTCATTGAGCAGCCACTCCGAGAGCGCATTGCCAACGTCCGTGGAGACGGGAGGCGGGCAGGTTCCCGTCATTTGGGAACACAGAGCTGCCATGGACATCGTCAATCCAAAACACGTTGTTCTGG
>Ga0157369_10002973_pt1 | contig 20287 bp, 27 predicted proteins | sample C25metaG_FD_113461 | JGI IMG/M metagenome (GOLD analysis project Ga0157369, IMG submission 113461) | Corn rhizosphere microbial communities from Kellogg Biological Station, Michigan, USA - C2-5 metaG | ecosystem: Host-associated > Plants > Roots > Rhizosphere > Soil | place: USA: Michigan...
CAAAAAAAAACCTCAACCGCTGGAGACGGAAGAGGTTCAAACGCCCTGATGGGCCTCAGTGTGTAACCGGGGGTTGCTCGACTCTGGTGGCGAACAACCGGAAAATGTCGTTGATAGGCGCCATTCTAACGGCGAACCTCGCCCTTGACCCTGCGGCAGATTGTCCGGGCAGGGCGTCGTAATAAATCTACATTGCCTGGGCAGACGGCGAGGCGCTTTCCAAAAACGACATCCGGCTATGCGGCGACGCCAGCCCGGCTTGCCGTCTGCGACACCAGTGGGAGAATCCAGGCATTCCACCGGAGAGGGCAGCACCATGATGATCGCCGACTTGATCGACCAGGACGACTTCCGCGACCGCCTGCGTGCGCTGGGTTTCAATGTGACGCCCGCGGCGACCGCGGACGAGGCCTGTCGCCAGGCGGTGACGGGCCTCAACCAGGAACGCGCCCAGGTCTTGCGGCAACTGATCCAGGAATTGCTATCGGGCAGCGCGGCGCTGCTGCCGGCGGTGCGCCAGGCCATCGACCAGCAATTGCTGCCGGCCCTGGCCCCGACGCGTGCCTAGCGAACCCTAGGGCCGCAGCAGACTCAGCCGGCCCAGCAGCGGCAACCGTCCCAGGCCCCGCAACGGGGGCGTCAGCAGGCGCTCGCCCTGGCGGGCAAAGGCGGCGGCCAGCGGCGTGTGCAGGCCCAGGCTGATCACACCCAAGGCCAGGGCCAGCCCGCCGATATAGTCATCCGAGCCCCAGTGGGCGCCGGCCACCAGCCGCGGCAGCATGAACAGCACGGCCAGCGCGGCCACTATCAGTCGCCGTCCCCCGCGGGTGAAATGCGCCATGAACAGCGCCCACAGCAGCAGCACCGAGGCGTGATCGCCGGGAAAGCTGGCGCCGGATCTGTCCTTCAACTCCCAGCCGTGTTCCAGCCCGGGAAAGCGATCGCTGAGCAGATAGGCGCCGGCGAGCACATCGGACGGACTGGAATGCTGCAAATCCCAGGCTTCGATGCCCTTGGTCAGCAGGGTGCGCACGATCAGCAGGATCACCAGTAGACCGACGAAGGCCGCCAGCGCTGGCCGTACCTGCCGGGCCGGATAGGCCCAGTCGCCCCGGACCAGCAGCGCCAGCAGGATCAGGCCGACCAGGGCATCCACTGGTCGCAGGCTGAAAAAGGTCCAGAGATAGAGCCAGGCGCTGGACTGCGCCAGCGGGGCATTGAGGGAGTGGAACAACCTGGCGTCGAAGGCCAGCAACTGACTCCGAACGTCAGGGATCAGCCAGAGCAGCAGCAGGCCCAGGGCCAGCCCCTGGCATAGCGCCAGGCGGCGCCACTGCCAGGTGGAAGGGAAGAGTGGAGCGTTCATCGAGGTCTCTTTTCACGAAAATTTCACGAATAGACCCACTTGACCTCGATAACGTCACACTTTGTTACAGCCAGATGACGCAACAGTCCTTTGCATCCGCTGACTCAACCCAGGAAGGCCAGGGCCTCGTCTGCGACCAGCTCCGGTAATTCCTCCGCCAGGTAATGGCCACCCGGCAAGGCGCGCCCGCTGACCTGGGTGGCCACCTGGCGCCATTCGGCCAGCGGATCGAAGCAGCGCCCCACGGTGCCTTCGGCGCCCCAGAGTATTCGCAGCGGCAATTCCAGCCGGCGCCCGGCATCCAGGTCGGCCTGGTCATGCGCCAGGTCGATCCCGGCGCTGGCGCGGTAGTCCTCGCAGATGCCACGGGCGGTGCCGGGCAGGCTCAGGCAGCGCAGGTATTCGGCCAGCACCTCCGGCGGAAAGGGCGCCAGGCCGGCACTGCGGGTACCCATCACGCCCTTGAGATAGCCTTCCGGATCGGCTTCGATCAATCGCTCCGGCAACGGCGCCGGGCGGATCAGGAAGAACCAGTGCCAATAGGCCCGGGCGAAGGCCTCGTCGGTCTGCCGATACATGGCCAGGGTCGGCGCGATGTCCAGCAGCATCAGCCGCTCCACCGCCGCGGGATGATCCAGCGCCAGGCGATGGGCGACGCGGGCGCCACGGTCGTGGGCCAGCACGGCGAAGCGCTCGTGACCGAGCCGGCGCATCAGCGCGACGTTGTCCCGCGCCAGGGTGCGCTTGCTGTAGGCCTCGGCACCCGCGTCGGGCTTGGCGCTGTCGCCATAGCCGCGCAGGTCGGCGGCTACCAGGGTAAAGCGCTCGGCCAGCCGCGGCGCCACCTTATGCCACATGACATGGGTCTGGGGATGGCCGTGGAGCAGGAGCAGCGCCGGCCCCTGACCGCCGACGCGGCAATTGAGCTCGACGCCGCCGACGTCCAGCCGCCGCTGTTCGAAGCCCGCAAAGAGGCCGTCCATCTCAGGCCAGGGCCGCGGCGATGGCCTGTCCCAGGCTTTCGGTGGTGCCCTGGCCGCCGAGGTCGCGGGTCAGGGGCGCCTGCTCCGGCCCCTGGCGCAGCACGGCCTCGATGGCCGCCACCACGGCAGCGCCGGCTTCGGCATGGCCCAGATGCTCCAGCATCATGGCGCCGCACCAGATCTGGCCGATGGGATTGGCGATGCCCCGCCCGGCGATGTCCGGCGCCGAACCGTGCACCGGCTCGAACAGGCTGGGGAAGGTGCGCTCCGGATTGATGTTGGCCGAGGGCGCGATGCCGATGGTGCCGGTGCAGGCCGGGCCCAGGTCGGAGAGGATGTCGCCGAACAGGTTGCTGGCCACCACCACGTCGAACCAGTCCGGATGCAGGACGAAGTTGGCGGTGAGGATGTCGATGTGGAACTTGTCCACCGCCACGTCCGGATAGGCCTTGCCCATCTCCTCCACGCGCTTGTCCCACCAGGGCATGGTGATGGCGATGCCATTGGACTTGGTGGCCGAGGTCAGCTTCCTGCGTGGCCGCTGCTGGGCCAGGTCGAAGGCGAACTTGAGGATGCGGTCGGTGCCGTGACGGGTCATCACCGTTTCCTGGATCACCACCTCGCGCTCGGTGCCCTCGAACATGATGCCGCCGACGCTGGAATACTCGCCCTCGGTGTTCTCGCGCACCACATAGAAGTCGATGTCACCGGGCTGGCGATTGGCCAGGGGCGCCTTGACCCCGGGCATCAGCCGGCAGGGACGCAGGTTGACGTACTGGTCGAAGCGACGGCGGAATTGCAGCAGCGAGCCCCAGAGGGAGATGTGATCGGGCACCACGTCCGGCCAGCCGACGGCACCGAAATAGAGGGCGTCGTAGCCCTTGAGCGTTTCGAACCAGTCGTCCGGCAGCATCTTGCCATGAGCCTGGTAGTACTCGGCGCTGGCGAAGTCGAAGTGGTCCCACTGCAGTTCGATACCAAAGCGGCGGGCGGCGGCGTCCAGCACGCGGATGCCTTCGGGCATGACCTCCTTGCCGATGCCGTCTCCGGCGATGACCGCGATCTTGTGGGGCTTGGACGCTTGCATGGGCTTTCTCCGGCAGTCTGGATGGAATGGACCCAGTGTAGTCTCGCGCCGGAGGCGTACAATCCCGCTCCAGGGAAAGCCATTCTTAACCTGGGATCAAGAATCTTGTCCACTGATGACCTTGCCTTCTTCGTCCGCCTGGCTGGCCATCCCAGCCTGACCGCCGCCGCCCGGGAACTGGGTCTGTCGCTGGCGGCGGTGAGCAAGAGACTCACCGCCCTGGAGCGCCGGCTGGGCGTGCAGCTGATCCGCCGCACCACGCGGCGCCTGGACCTGACCCCGGAAGGCCTGCGCTATCTGGAAGGCGCACGCCCGCTGCTGACCCAGCTGGAAGACCTGGAAGCCGCGGTCGGCCGACCCGATGCGCCTCTCGCCGGGGTGCTCAATCTCAACGCCACCTTCGGCTTCGGCCGCCGGCACCTGGCGCCGCTGCTGTCGGACTTCGCCCGCCGCCATCCCGAACTTGAGCTCAACCTGTACCTCTCCAGCCATCCGGTGAATCTGCTGGACGGTCCCTTCGACCTGGACATCCGCGTCGGCGAACCGCCGGACGCCCGGGTCATCGCCCATCGCCTGCTGGACAACCGCCGCCTGCTCTGCGCTGCCCCCGCCTACCTGGCCCGGGCCGGCGTGCCGGAAAGCGTGGCCGACCTGGCGCGGCACAACTGCCTGGTGCTGCGCCAGGACGCGGGCGACTACGCCGTCTGGCGCTTCACCCGGGACGGCGAGCATTTCGCCCAGAAGGTCCGCGGCAGCCTGAGCAGCAACGATGGTGAGGTGGTGGTGCGCCTGGCGCTGGAGGGCCACGGGCTGATCCTGAGATCGGAATGGGACGTGGCCGAGCTGATCGCCAGCGGTGCCCTGGTGCCGCTGCTGACCGATCATGAGGCCTCGGCGGCGGCCATCTATGCGGTGCACCGCCAGCAGCGCCACGTGCCGCGCCGACTGTCTGAACTGATCCGCCATCTGGCGCAGGAGCTGCCCGCGCGGCTGGGACGCTAGTGGGTGTTTCAGAAGTCAACTGCACAATTTTGGCGGCGCTTTTTTGGCTTGAGCGGCGTTGCCACTCCTCGCCATAGCCCTGCTATGACTCGTCGCGGCGCCTAGCCCAAGTCGGAACGCCGAACCGCAAAAAATCACTCGCCAATTCTTGCGCGAACTTCTGAAACACCACACTAGGCTGCACGAATCTTCCAGACCGACATCAGGTCAGTGACTAGACTGAAAGGCCCGAAAGCCCACTTCTCTCGCCATGGCCGACGATCACTGGATCCAGCTGCAGCAGGACGCCGAGACCGGCATCGAGACCCTGCGCGCCCATTTCGAGGGCCACGCCTATGACCCGCACTGGCATGACGCCTATCTGGTGGGCTACACCGAGCAGGGCCTGCAGCAATTCCACTGCCGGGGCCAGCGCCACCTGAGTACCCCCGGGCAGGTCTTCCTGCTGGAGCCCGGTGAATTGCACGACGGCCAGGCGCCGGAGGCCGAGGGCTTCACCTACTCCATGCTCTATCTCGATCCCCAGTGGCTGGCGCGCGAGCTGCAGGGGCTGCATGGCGACGCCCGGCCCCTGGGCGAACCCGGCTTCGCCCGGACCCTGGTGGAACAGGCCGAGCTGCATCGTGCCGTGGCCTGGGCCCATGAGGTCCTGAGTCGTCCGGAATTGCGCATCGTCCGCCAGAGCGCCCTCGATGCCCTGCTGCTGCGCCTTCTGCCGCACCTGCAATGGCGGGCGCCCCAGGCCGGCGATCCACGGCTGCCCCAGGTGGCCCTGCGCGCCCGCGACTTCCTGCAGGCCCATCATCACGAGGACATCGGTCTGGAGGAACTGGCCCAGGCCGCTGGCGTCGACAGATTCCGCCTGACCCGCGCCTTCAAGGCGGCCTTTGGGCTGGCGCCCCATGCCTATCTGGTGCAGCTGCGCCTGTCGCGGGCGCGCCGCCTGCTGGCCGACGGCCTGTCGCCGGCGGAGACCGCCGCCGCCCTGGGCTTCGCCGACCAGAGTCATCTGGGTCGCTGGTTCCGCCGCGCCTATGGCCTGACCCCGGCGGCCTATCGCGCGCGCTGCTCGAATCTTCCAGACCGCTAGCGGCAAGGCTTGCGACCCTGGTGGCTCAGTCCTTCCAGGAGTCTCCCATGTCCCTGTTGCCCTTCCTGCTGTTCGCCCTGGTCGCCTCCATCACCCCCGGACCGACCAATGTGCTCATCCTCGGCCACAGCGCCCGCCACGGTGCCCGGGCCAGCCTGCCGCTGGTGCTGGGCGGCAGCCTGGGCGCGGTGGCCCTGGTGCTGGTGGTGGGTTTCGGTCTCGGCCAGCCCCTGGCGCAACATCCGGACTGGCAGCGCGGCCTGGCCTGGGCCGGGGTGCTCTGGCTGAGCTGGCTGGCCTGGCAACTGGCCCGCGCCGGCGCGCCCGCGGTGGCGGATGACGGTGCCCGCCTGGGCTTTGGGGGTACCGCCGGGCTGCAGGTGCTCAACCCCAAGAGCTGGAGCATGGCGCTGGCGGTAGTGACCGTCTACGCCGAACCCGGTGCCGATCTCTGGCAGCAGGTGCTGGTGCTGGCCCTGGTGTTCCTGCTGGTGTCCGTACCCTGCCTGGGTCTCTGGGCGCTGCTTGGCCGGGTCGCGGCGCATGGCCTGAAGTCGACCCGCGCCTGGCGCGGCTTCAACCTGGGGATGGCGGCGCTGCTGCTCGCCTCGGCCTGGGCGACGGTGATCTAGACCGGCATCCCGCCCTGATCGCGAAAGCTGTCCTCCAGGTGCTCCAGCCAGGCGCGTACCGCCGGCAACTGGCCGCGCCTGTGGGCATAGGCGGCCTGCAGGTGGCCGCCGGGCAGCGACCAGTCCGGCAGCAGGCGCTGCAGGCGACCCTCGGCCAGTTCGGCCTCGCAATAGAGCAGCGGCAGCATCGTGTAGCCGAGGCCCGCCAAGGCGGCGGTCTTGCGTACGCTGAAGTCGTCGATGCCCAGTCGGGCTTCCAGCACCAGTTCGCGGCGCTGGCCGGCGGGACCGACCATGCGCAGGTGCACCCGGCGATCCAGCTCCAGGGCGCCGAGCAGCGGGACCCCCAGCAGGGCTTCCGGCGCATCCAGCTGGCGACCGACGAGAAAGGCGGGGGCGGCCACCAGCACCCCGGAGGCCTGGCGCAGGCGGCGCACGATCAGCCCCGGCTCCACGTCGTCGACGTCCCTTACCCGCAGGGCCACGTCGAGGCCCTCGTTGACCACGTCCACCCGCCGATTGACCAGCACCAGCTCCAGCTGCACCTGGGGATAGCGCTGCAGGAAGCGGGTGACGACGTCGGGCAGGTAGTCCTGGGCCAGGGCCACCGGGCAGGACACCCGCAGCGGTCCACGGGGTTCGCTGGACAGACTGGCCGCCGTTTCGGCAGCGTTCTCCGCCTCGCGCAGCAGCGCCTGGCAGTGCACCAGGTAGCGCTCGCCGAGAGTGGTCAGGGTCAGGGTGCGGGTGGTGCGCTGCAGCAGCCGCGCGCCCAGGCGGGTCTCCAGTTCGGCAATGCGCCGGGACAGCCGCGACTTGGGAATGCCCAGCAGGCGCCCGGCGGCAGCGAAACCCCCGGCTTCCACCACCTTGGCGAAGTAGGCGAGATCATTGAGGTCTTGCATGGGCGATTGTCCTATCCATGGGACGAAGCATCGCATTCTAGGCGACTAATCAGCCGATCGTCTTATCGGTAGTCTGGGCTCATCGCGTCGAACCCCACAGGACTACCGCCATGAAACTCTTGCACATCGATTCCAGCATCCTGGGCGATCACTCCGCCTCCCGCGCCCTGAGCGCCAAGGTCGTCGGCGCCCTCAAGGCCGCTACGCCAGGTCTCGAGGTCAGCTACCATGACCTCGCCCACGATTCCCTGGGTCACTTCTCCGCCGCCAGCCTGGCTGCCGGTGCGACCCCGGCCGAGCAGCGCAGCGCCGAGCAACGTGACGAAGCCGAGCGCAACACCCGCGCCCTGCAGGAATTCCTCGCCGCCGACGTGCTGGTGCTGGGTGCGCCCATGTACAACTTCACTATCCCGACCCAGCTCAAGGCCTGGATCGATCGCATCACCGTGGCCGGCACCACCTTCCGCTACGGCGAAGCCGGTCCGGAAGGCCTGTGTGGCGACAAGAAGGCAATCATCGTCGCCACCGCGGGCGGCATCCATGCCGGCAAGCCCACCGGTATCGCCCATGAGGACTATCTGAAGCTGCTGCTGGGCTTCCTCGGCATCACCGATGTCCAGATCGTCCGCGCCGAAGGCCTGGCCTATGGCGACGAAGCCAAGCGCGCGGCCCTGGCCAGCGCCGAACGCCAGATCGCCGACCAGTACGCCTGAGTCCGGACGCCCTCAACCCCGGCCCCTCTCCCTCAGGGAGAGGGAAGCAGAGCGGCCCTCGTCTTTGTAAGGTGAGATTCGGGTACGCCTGAAAACTCCTCACTTCAAAGATCGCGGCAAGCTCTGGAGGCCTGGGGCACCAGCGCTCATCCAACCGCACCGATGCGCTTTTCCCCCTCTCCCTACGGGAGCGGGCCGGGGTAAGGGCAGGCCCCGCCTCAGCTGAATCCCACCACCGGATGCGGCACATAGGGCGCTTCCAGGGCACTGATCTCTTCCTCGCTCAGCTGCAGTTCCAGCGCCGCCACTGCATCCTCCAGATGCTGCGGCTTGGATGCGCCGACGATGGGCGCGTCGATGCCCGGCTTCTGCAGCAGCCAGGCCAGGGCCACCTGGGCACGCGGCACGCCGCGGGCTTCGGCGATGCGCGCCACGGCGGCGACGATCTGCCGATCGGATTCCTCGCTGGCGGTATAGAGCGTCTTGCCGAAGGCATCGCTTTCAGTGCGCGCGGTGCTGGCGTCCCAGTCACGGGTCAGGCGGCCACGGGCCAGCGGACTCCAGGGGATCACGCCGATGCCGGCATCGCGACACAGCGGCAGCATCTCCCGCTCCTCTTCGCGAGCGAGCAGATTGACGTGGTTCTGCATGGTAGCGAATCTCGTCCAGCCATGGCGCTCGGCGGTGTGCAGCGCCTTGGCGAATTGCCAGGCGTACATGCTGCTGGCCCCGATGTGCAGCGCCTTGCCGGCCTTGACCACGTCGTGCAGGGCTTCCAGGGTCTCCTCGATGGGTGTGTGATAGTCCCAGCGATGGATCTGGTAAAGATCGACATAGTCGGTGCCCAGGCGCTGCAGGCTGGCGTCGATGGCGGCGAAGATGGCCTTGCGCGACAGGCCGCCGACATTAGGCTTGTCGCGCAGCGGGAAGTACACCTTGGTCGCCAGCACGATTTCCTCGCGCACGGCATTGGCCTTGAGGAAGCGGCCGACGATCTCTTCGCTGGTGCCGTCGGAGTAGCTGTTGGCGGTGTCGAAGAAGTTGATGCCGAGATCCAGCGCCTTCTTCAGCAGCGGCTGGCTCTGGTCTTCCGGCAGGGTCCAAGGGTGATTGCCGCGCTCGGGGACGCCGTAGGTCATGCAGCCGAGGCAGAGGGGCGAGATCTTCAGACCGGTACGGCCTAGATTGCGGTAGTTCATGGGGGCCTCCAGGGGTGGTCGAAAAGAGTTGACCATGGCGGTCCCGGATCGACTGCAACGAACTTACCGGCTGCTGGCTTGTTCTATATGGATTCGTACCTAACAACCGGAGATGCTCCATGAAGAAATATGCTTCCGCGGTCTGGCAAGGCGGTCTGAAGGATGGCAAAGGCCATATCTCCACCGAGAGCGGCGCGCTCAAGGACAATGCCTACGGTTTCAACACCCGTTTCGAAGGCACGCCAGGCACCAACCCCGAAGAATTGATCGGCGCGGCCCATGCCGGCTGCTTCTCCATGGCCTTCTCCATGCTGCTGGGCCAGAACGGTCTGACCCCCGAGCGGATCGAGACCAAGGCCGACGTGACCCTGGACAAGGTGGGCGACGGCTTCGAGATCACCACCATCGATCTGACCATGAAGGCCAAGATCCCCGGTGCCACCCAGGAGCAGTTCACCACCATCGCCAATCAGGCGAAGGAAGGCTGCCCGGTGTCCAAGGTGCTCAAGGGTGCCAAGATCAACCTGAACGCCACGCTCGAAGGTTAAGGGTCACAGGTGCCTGCCGGTGCCGCCCAGGCATCGGCAACACCCTGTTCCAGAGCTCGTTCGCCGAGACCTTGGCGAGTCGCTAGACTGCTCCGACCCCGCTTTCGGAGAGCACGATGAACGACTCCATCTTCATGACCCTGTTTTCCATCCTTGCTCTGTTGCTGCTGGGCGGCGGTGTATACGGCTGCGTGATCCTCAACCGCCAGCGCAAGGACATCGAGAAGAACGACAGCGAAGGCTAGGCCGGTCGCCGACACGCCAGATAGCGCACGCCCTGGGCGCCGAAGACTTCCGAGTGAGGCTCATGGGCGGCCAGGTGAAAGACCTCCCCTGCCCCATAACGACGCTCGCCCGTTGCCGTGCGAATGCGCAGTTCGCCTTCGATGACCAGCGCCTTCGCTTCGAAGGGATGCGCATGGGCTTCCAGGCTGCCCAGGGCTTCGCGCTCGACCAGCACCGGTGGCTGAAAGCCCTCGCGGGCGAGTTGTTCGATGAAGGTGGCCTGGTCCAAGAGCGCTCCTTGAGTTGATGACGATCAACGCCCAGATTAGGAACCCAGTCCAACAGGGGCCAGTGCAATATCGCTATGACAGGGCATGGCTGCCGCTATGGCCGACCGCGCCTGCCGAGACGATGGAAACCTCGGCGACCCGAGGTTCCACGTGGAGCATCAGCGCTCCAGCTTGCGCTCGACCTCGGCGGTCTTGCGCTTGAGCGCTTCGGCTTCCTGCTCCTTGGTCTTGATGTCGGTCGGCGTGATGACCTTGTCGATGGCATCGGTCGGCGTCGATTCCGGCTGCTCCATGTCCTTTTTCACCACATCCACCGGACGGCCCGCCTCATCGAGAGCGGGTTCGTTGGGCGGGGTCTTGCCCAGGTGGGCATCGGAACGCTGGTCAGTCATGGCAGGCTCTCCTCAATAGGGTGTCTCTTTCGAGCGCAACGACCGACAGGGAGTTCGCCCGCGACTCAATTGCGGATGCGAACCCGCTCCAGATAGGCCAGCAACTGCGCCTGCTCGCTGGCATCCAGCGGCGCGAAGACCGCTTCCAGCGCCTGGGTACGCGGCACCTGGGCCTGGTCCAGCGCCTGGCGACCCTGCTCGGTCAGATGGACCAGCAGCGCCCGGCGGTCCTGGGGATGGGGTTCGCGACGGACCAGGCCGTCGCGCTCCAGGGCGTCGAAGGCATCGGTCAGGGTACGGGGCGCATGGCGCAGCTGTTCGGCGACCTCGCCCGGACGGCAGGGTCCCAGGCGCTCCAGCACCTTGAGCACCTTATAGCGGGCGAAGGAGAGTCCGGAGGCCTTGAGGGTCTCATCCAGTTGTTGGCGCATCTGCCGTTTCAGATCCATCAGGGCTTCGGCAATGGCGGCGGCGGTTGACATGAAAGCTGCTTACCTCGAATATAGTGAGGAACCTCAATGAATGGTACCTCCGCAATGGCGACATCTTTTCACAGCCGCGAGGGCGATGCCAGTGCCCCTCACCTTTTCCAGCGTGTGCGCTTCGACCTCAAGCGACGTTGGGCGACCGTCGTCCGCCGCGAAGACCTGGGTGGCGACCTGCTGCGCCTGACCTTTGGTGGCAGCGACCTGGCCGATTTCCAGAGCGCGGCCTTCGACGAGCACGTGAAGCTGTTCGTGCCCGCCGACACCACCCCGATCCGCGCCGCCAGCGCCGAGCAGCTGGTGGGTCGACACTACACGCCGCGCCACTACGATGCCGCCCGTGGCGAACTGGCCATCGACTTCTATCTGCATGAAGCCGGGGTGCTGACCACCTGGGCGCGTCAGGCGCAGCCCGGTGCCGAGCTGATCATCGGCGGCCCCAAGGGCGCCCTGGTGCCGCCCGAGGACTTCGACTGGTACCTGCTGGCCGGCGACGAGACTGCCCTGCCCGCCATCGCCCGCCGCCTGGAGCAGCTGGCCGCCGGCGTCCGGGTCCAGGTCGTCGCCGAAGTGGCGCGTCCGGGCCTGGAGATCGCCCTGTCGACGGCCGCCGCCGCCGAGATCCGCTGGGTCTATCGCGAAACCGGGGCCAATGCCCTGGTGCAGGCCCTGGAGCAGCTGGAGCTGCCCGCGGGCGAAGGCTATGCCTGGATCGCCGGTGAAGCCACGCAAGCCCGTGCCGCGCGCCAGGCGCTGCTGGCCAAGGGATTGCCGCGGGACTGGGTCAAGGCGGCCGGCTACTGGAAGCTTGGCGAAAGCGACCAGCACGTGAAGGTCGAGGATTGAGCACCACCGCCGCCGTCACCGACGGCCTGCCCCCGCCACGCCGCTATCGCGCCGTCGCCGCCCTGCTACTGGCCATCAGCATGACGGTGCTGGACAGCGGCATCGCCAACCTGGCGCTGCCCAGCATCGCCGAGGCCCTGGACGTCTCGGCCGCCGCGGCGGTCTGGATCGTCAGCGCCTATCAGCTGAGTCTGGTCGCCCTGCTGTTTCCCCTGGCCGCAGTGGCCGAGCGTCTTGGCCTGCGCCCGGTCTTCACGGCCGGGGTCGGGATCTTCGGCCTGGCCTCCCTGGGCTGCGCCCTGGCGCCGGATCTCGCCAGCCTGGTGGCTGCACGGGCGCTGCAGGGGGTGGGCGCCGCCGCCATCATGTGCGTCAGCGCCGGTATCGTCCGACTCTCCTATCCGCGCGACCGGCTGGGTCGTGGCATCGCCATCAATGCCCTCTGCGTGGCTCTGGGATCGGCTGCTGCGCCCAGCCTGGGGGCGGCCATCCTGGCGCTGGGTGGCTGGCCCTGGCTGTTCGCCGTCAATGTGCCCGTGGCGATGCTGATCGCACTGCTGGTGCACAACTTGCCCGACAGCCCTCGTGCGCAGCGCCGCCTCGATCCGTTCAGCGTGCTGCTCAACGCCCTGCTGTTCTGCGCCGGCATCGGCGGTCTCGAACGCCTCGGCGCCGCGCCGTTGCAGGGCGTAGGCCTGCTGCTGCTGGCCGCGGCCAGTCTGCTGTTGCTGGTACGCCGCGAGCGCGGTCTGCCGGCGCCCCTGCTGCCGGTGGACCTGCTGGGACTGCCAGCCATGCGTCACTCGGTGCTGGCTTCGGTCTGTTCCTTTGCCGCGCAGATGCTCTGCTTTCTCGCCCTGCCCTTCTATCTGCAACACCAGCTCGGGCTGGTGCCGCTGCAGGTGGCCCTGCTGATGCTGGCCTGGCCGCTCACCGTGGCCGTGTCGGCGCAGGTAGCCGGGCGCCTGGCCGACCGCCATCCGCCGCAGCGGCTGTGCATGCTCGGCGGTCTGGGCATCGCCCTGGGGCTGGCGGCGGCAGCGGTGATGCCACTGGAGCGCTCGACCGCCCTGCTGATCCCCTGCCTGATCCTCGGCGGCATCGGCTTCGGCTTCTTCCAGGTACCCAACAACAGGATCATGCTCACCGCCGCCCCGGCCGGGCGCAACGGCGCCACCGGCGGCGTCCAGGCCACTGCGCGGCAGACCGGCATGGCCCTGGGCGCCGCGGCCCTGGCGCTGCTGCTGCATCTGGACAACAGCCTGGCCCCGCGGCTGGGGCTGGCCCTGGCGGCAACGCTGGGTCTGGTCGCCGCCTGGTCCAACTGGCGGGCACCGCGCTAGGGCTGCGGTGTCGCCTGGTCGAGCAGCGCCTTGAGCGCCTGCTCACGCTCGGCCGCCGGCCGCTCGCCTAATAGCCGTACCCGCTGGAAGAACGCCGGCCAGTTGCCCGGGTGCTGTCGATAGAGGGCGGCAAAGGCCGGCACCCACTGTTCGTACAGACCATAGGGCACCAGCCGCGCGTTGTTGAGCGGCTGGCTCATCCAGCCATCGAAGCGGCGATCGTCACGCCAGGCCGGGGTGGCGCGCAGCCGCTGGTAATCGCTGCGCAGCTGCGCGAAGCGCCGGGCCTTGGCCGCGCGCTTGGCCGCGGTCGTCAATGGCTGGGCATAGAGCCTGGCCAGGTCTGCGCGAGTGGTCAGCAGCAGCGCGCGGAATTGCTGATAGCGGGCTTCGCGCCCCGTATCGGGTGGCGGCAGGCCGCGACTGGCGCGCCATTGCCGCAGGCCTTCGCCCTCGACGAAGGTGGCATAGGACTCGTTGAAGGCGGTATCGCCGGGCAGATAGAAACGCTGGTGCGCCAGCTCGTGGAAGATCGTGGCCGCCACCTGGTCGTCGTCCCAGCGCAGCATGCTGCTGAGCAGCGGATCGCTGAACCAGCCCAGCGTCGAATAGGCCGGCACGCCACCGACATAGGTGTCCTGGCCCTGCGCCTGCAGCCGCTGCGCCTCGGCTCGGGCCTTGGCTTCCCGGTAGTAGCCGCGATAGGCCACGCAACCGGCGATGGGAAAGCAGTGGGTGGTGGGCTGGGTGGAGAATTCGGCGGTGGCGAAGACATTCCACAGCACGAAGGGCCGCTTGAGTTCGACGAAACTGCGATAGCTGGCGTTGTCCGGCAGGGCCAGTTCGGCACTGGCGAAGCGGCGGGCCGCCGCCGCGGCGGCGAGGCGTTCGCGCAGGACGGCGGGGCGCGCCAAATCTGCGACGACCGTCGCAATGGGCTCGCGATCACGGATCAGCGCCCACTGGCCCTGTACCATCTGGCCGTAGTACCCGACCGAGGTACAACCGCTCAGTCCGATCACGAGGGACAGCAGCGCCAGCCAGCGGCTCGTGCGTTGCGCAGGCAGGGTGCCTGGCTGGGTGGCGCGCCCTTCCCTGCCCGGAGTTGTAGCCGTCATGCGTAGACTGTGCCTGCTGTTGCCTGTGCTGTTCCTAGGTGGCTGTTCCCTGTGGCCCTTGCCCAAGCCCGATCCGGCACAGGCCTGGATCGATCTGGACAGCGATGGCAAGGCCAAGCTGGAAGCCCTGCGCGCCGATCGCAAGGATCTCGAAGACAAACGCTACTTCCAGGTCTGGCCAGGGAGCCATGATCTGCAGGTACGCTACCAGTTCGAGGTGCAGCCCACCAACATCGGCGCCCAGGTGGCCGATCCGCTGGCGCGCACCTGCCTGGTGACCCTCAACTATAAGGCCTTCGCCGCGGGCGAGCGCTATCGCCTGGAAGCCGGCCAGACCGGCTGGCGACCCTGGGCGCGCCTCTATGACGAGCGCAACCAGGAAGTGGCGCGCAGCACTGCCAGTCGTTGCGGCGACGTGTAGACTCGGCTGATCTCCCTGCCGCGAGTCGCCGTCCATGCGTCTGCGCCTGCTGGTCCCTCTGCTGCTACTGCTGGGCGGCTGCACCACGCCGCTGCCCCCTGTGGATCCCCATCAGGCATGGGTCGATCTGGTGCTGCGCGAACCCGCGGTAGGGGCTTCGCTGCTGGCCGAGTCCCAGGACGGCAGGCGCCTCGACGATGGCCGCTATTTCCAGCTCTCCCCCGGCAGCCACAGCCTCAAGGTGAGCTATCGCTACGAACTCTATGGCGGCGGTGGCTTCGGTTCGCGCTTCGGCTGGCGGGAACCGCTGCAGATCCAGTGCTATCTGGAACTGGACTACGCGGACTTCCAAGCCGGCCGGCGCTATCGCCTGGAAGCCGAGAACACCTTCGGTCAGGGCGAGATCACCCTCTACGACGGCCCGCGCGAACTGGTGAGTTCCGAACGAGGCATCTGCTCGCCCTTCTGACCCGCGACTGGCCAGGCGGCCAGCACGGTCAGGCAATGGACCGCTAGGCGGGCACGCTGAGCCAGTCGTCCTGGCTGCGGTCCTGGGTGCGGACCACGGGCGGACGACTCTTCTGCTCGCGCAGCTGGCGACTCATGCGCAGGAAATCCTCGCGTTCCATCCAGCGCGGTGCGGGCTGGGCAAGGGACAGAGCTTGGCGAATCCGGGCGAACGGCGACATGGCATTACCCTCTTGGCTAAATACTGTATACGCAAACAGTACTAAGCCAGGCGGAACTGTACAAGTATCCAGCGGATGAACGGTCTGTCCCCCGGGTCGGGGATCAGTCGTTGCGCTGATAGAGGATCTTGTAGGTCCCGTTGGCGCAACTGCCCACCACCATGTTGGGATCGCGCACCTCGGCATTGGGGACCGCTTCGAGGGTATAGGCGGTCACCCCGGCCGACTGGATCTTGACCTCGATGTCGGCCTTGAGCTGGTCGCAGGACAGGGGTTCGGCCCGCACGGCGGTGCTCAGCAGGGCGGCGCAGCAGAGTAGCGATAGACGCAGCATGGCGATTTTCCTTGGCGTGATGACCTCTCAGGCTTGGACGCCCGAGCTGTGGCGATGTTCTCAGCGCTGCCCTTTGCTCAGCGAAGCGGTGGAACCTGGAGCCCGAACGGTATTTCCGATGGTCACTCCTTCCAGCGAAGTGCCCCCATGTTCCAGTGGTTGAAAGACAATTCCCAAGTCCTCACGCTCTTCGCCCAGTGCTGCACCCTGGGCGTCTGGGTGCTCTATGCGCAGCTCCTGCTCAACAACTACAAGCGCCAGCGCCAGCCGCGGCTGATCATCAACCGCGGCGCCGGTAAGGGCGTGGGTGCCCTCTGCCTGCTGTCCAACATGAGCGCCGAGCCGGTGTTCATCAACCAGCTCACGGTGATCCTCAAGACCAATCGCGAGACGCTCTACACCGATGTCACCGACATCCGCGAGAGCGGCCAGGATGACTTCGACCCCGATCTGGTGCTGGGCGAGGCGACCCACCAGGGTCCGCTCAACACCGGTGACTTCACCCACATCGGTACCTTCCAGGGTCTGATCCGCCGCGCCGCCGAGCACAACGGCCTGACCCTGGAAAACCACCGGCCGCCCGAGGGCTGGGTATTCGAGGGCCTGGAGATCCGCGCGGTCGCCTTCTATGGTTCGGATCACGATCCCATCGGAGTGCGCCGGCGCTTTCGCCTGGGCCAGCACGACGGCCACTACTGCGCGCTGATCGCCGAGGACTGGCAGACCCAGCAACTGACCTCGCGCCGCCAGCGGCGCATGGTGCAGGACGACTGGATGGTCGACCTGGAACCCAAGGCTCAGCCAAAGAACCAGTAGCAGATCAGGATCGACGCCGTGACCCCGGTGAATTCCGCCAGCAGGGCGCAGCCCACCGCATGGCGGGCGCGCTGGATGCCCACCGCGCCGAAGTACACCGCCAGCACATAGAAGGTGGTCTCGGTACTGCCCTGGATGGTCGCCGCCACCAGCGCCGGAAAGCTGTCCACGCCGTGGGTCTGCATGGTCTCGATCAGCAGCGCGCGGGCGGCGCTGCCGGAGAAGGGCTTGACCAGCGCGGTGGGCAGCGCCTCGACGAAGCGGGTGTCCCAGCCAAAGAAGGTCACCGCATGGCGAACGCCTTCGAGGATGGCTTCCAGGGCGCCGGAGGCGCGTAGCACGCCCACCGCGCAGAGCATGGCGACCAGATAGGGCAACAGCGACTTGGCGACGTCGAAGCCTTCCTTGGCGCCTTCGACGAAGGCTTCGTAGACCGGCACCTTGCGCAGGGCGCCAAGGATCATGAACGCCAGGATGATGCCGAACAGGGTCAGGTTGCCGAGCAGCGACGACAACCCGGCCAGCGCGGTGGCGGTCAGGGTGAAGAGAAAGGCGACGAAGGCGCCGAAGGCCAGGGCGCCCCCGCCGATCCAGGCCAGCACCACCGGATCCCAGAGTTTCAGCCGCTGCATGAAGGCCACCGAGAACAGCCCGACCAGGTTGGCGCAGGTATGGGCGAGCAGGATCGGCAGGAACACCAGGGTCGGATCGGTGGCGCCCTGCTGGGCGCGGTACATGAACACCGTTACCGGCAGCAGTGTCAGCGAGGAGGCGTTGAGCACCAGGAAGAGGATCTGCGCATTGCTCGCCGTGGTGCTGCTGGGATTGAGCTCCTGCAGGGCACGCATGGCCTTGAGGCCGATGGGCGTGGCGGCGTTGTCCAGGCCCAGGCCGTTGGCGGCGAAGTTGAGGGTGATCAGCCCCAGCGCCGGATGGCCGCGCGGCACCTCGGGCATCAGCCGGGCGAACAGCGGCCCGAGCAGTCGCGCCAGGGCGTCCACCAGCCCGGCCTTCTCGGCGATGCGCAGGATGCCGAGCCAGAGGGTCAGGGTGCCGAACAGCAGCACCATGACCTCCACCGACAGCTTGGCCATGGCGAACAGGCTCTCCACCATGGCGGCGAACACCCCGGTGTTGCCGGCCACCAGCCACTGGCCGAAGGCGCTGATCCCGGCAACGATGAAGAAGCCCAGCCACAACCCGTTGAGCATCGCGGTTCTCCCGGCAAAACGGCGATGATAACCGCAGCGTCCGCTCCCTGCAGGGACGCCGTTCAGTCTGTGGTCATCGCCGTCGGGTTATCCTCTGACCTTTCACGCAACCCGCTGGAGTCCGCCCATGCGTCTGTCCGTTCTCGCCCTGCCGCTGGTGCTCGCCGCCAGTCCGGTCTTCGCCTTCAACCTCAACGACGCCGTCAACGCCTACAACGGCGCCAACGGCAACAACAACGCCAAGGCCACCGCCGCCGCGGCGGCCACGCCCCAGGCCCAGGGCCTGCTGCAGGCGCTGACCAGCCAGCTCAACGTCACCCCGCAGCAGGCGGTGGGCGGCACCGGCGCCCTGCTCGGCCTGGCCAAGAATCAGCTGGTGGGCAACGACTATCGCCAGCTGGCCAAGGCCGTGCCAGGCCTGGATCAGCTGGCCGGCGCCAATGCCACTGGCGGCCTGGCGCAACTGGGCGGCCTGGGCAGTCTGCTCGGTGGCGGCGGTCAGGATGCCAAGCAGAGTCCGCTGGGCAGCCTGCTGGGCAATGTCGACAGCCGCCAGGACGTCGACAAGACCTTCAACGCCCTGGGCATGAACAGTGGCATGACCAGCCAGTTCGCCCAGGTGATCCTCGGCTATCTCGGCAAGCAAGGCACCCAGCCCTCCCTGCTGAGCACCCTGGGCAATGTCTGGGGCCTGTGACGGCGGCCCGCGCTGGCTGACCTACGCAGCGGCCGGCGCCGAGCCGGACTACACCGAGGCGCCGCTCGGCTGGCTCTATGCGGACCGTGGTTCCCTCACCGAACGGCTGACCGCCCTCAGCGATGGACGCTTCGCCGTCGAGGTGATCGCCCAGGGCTGGCAACCGCTGCGCCCGGACGAGTGCCAGGCGCTTGAAGTGCCGCCGGCCAGCCCCGGCTGGGTGCGCGAGGTCTGGCTGCGCGGCAATGGCGAAGCCTGGGTCTTCGCCCGCAGCGTGGCGGCGCGCACGGCCCTGGAAGCGGCGGATTTCGACCTGGCGGCGCTGGGCGAGCGGCCGCTCGGGCACTGGCTGTTCCAGGCACCGGCCTTTGTCCGCGGGCCGCTGCAAGCCTGCCGCTATCCACTGGCCTGGCTGCCCGCAGGGGCGGCAACCGCGCCCTGCTGGGCCCGGCGCTCGGTGTTCCGGCGCGGTCCCCTGGCGATCCTGGTGGGCGAGGTCTTTCTGCCGGCCTTCTGGCCTCACGCCGGGCGCGAGGGCTAGGCGGAGCATCACGACGGCAGCGGCGACGCCCCGGGGCCCCTATAATCGCCAGGCCCTTCACCATGCAGCCGTCCGATGAAAAAGAACGCCTCCCGTCCCCGTGATCGCCGTCCTGCCGCGCCGCGCGGCCCCGAGCCCAGCGCCCGGGTGATCGCCACGCGTCCGCGCCGCGAGCGCATCCGCGACTTTGTCCAACTGACCCGGCTGGACCGACCCATCGGTATCTATCTGCTGCTCTGGCCCACCCTCTGGGCGCTGTGGATCGCTGCCGAGGGCGTGCCGAGTCTGAAGAATCTGCTGATCTTCGTGCTCGGCGTGGTGCTGATGCGCTCGGCCGGCTGCGTGATCAACGACTTCGCCGACCGCAACTTCGACGGCCATGTCGCCCGCACCAAGAATCGTCCCCTGGCCACCGGGCGCATCTCGCCCAAGGAAGCCCTGCTGTTCTTTGCCGTGCTGGTGCTGCTCAGCTTCGGCCTGGTGCTCTGCACCAATGCCACCACCGTCTGGCTGTCCTTTGGCGCCCTTGGCGTGGCGGCGCTCTATCCCTTCATGAAGAGATATACCTACTACCCTCAGGCGGTACTGGGTGCGGCCTTTTCCTGGGGCATGCCCATGGCCTTCACCGCCGAGACCGGCGAGTTGCCGGCGGCGGCCTGGCTGCTGTTCGTCGCCAACGTGATCTGGACGGTGGGCTACGACACCTATTACGCCATGGCCGACCGCGAAGACGATCTCAAGATCGGGGTGAAATCCACCGCCATCCTGTTCGGCGACGCCGACCGGGTGATAATCGCCACCCTGCAGGGCCTGACGCTGTTCTGCCTGGCGCTGGCCGGCGGCCGCTTCGGCCTGGGCCTGCCCTTCTACCTGGGCCTGCTGGTGGCAGCCGGCTGCTTCGCCTGGGAATTCCACGTCACCCGCGACCGTGACCCGCTGGTGTGCTTCAGGGCCTTCCTGCACAACCACTGGGCGGGTCTGGCGATCCTCATCGGGATCATCGCCGATTACGGACTGCGCTGAGCCGGAGCGCCCGTGGCGGCATCGGCCACCACCTCCGGCAATGCCTCGGGTTGCGTCGCCGGCACCGCCCGGGCCTTCTTGGCCCTGGAGGCCTTGCGGCTCTGCTGCCAGGCCACCGCCAGGCCGCTGGCGCAGATGATGAGGATGCCGATCAGCGCGCCGCTGTCCGGCACATGGCCGAAGACGAGGTAGCCGATGATGCCGGCGGTGACGATCTGGCCGTAGCTGAAGGGCGCCAGCAGCGCCGGCGGCGCATAACGGAAGGCCTGGGTCAGCAGCAGGTGGCCGGACATGCCGAAGAGGCCGAGCAGCGCCAGCATGAAGCCGTGGG
>Ga0157369_10002976_pt1 | contig 20268 bp, 17 predicted proteins | sample C25metaG_FD_113461 | JGI IMG/M metagenome (GOLD analysis project Ga0157369, IMG submission 113461) | Corn rhizosphere microbial communities from Kellogg Biological Station, Michigan, USA - C2-5 metaG | ecosystem: Host-associated > Plants > Roots > Rhizosphere > Soil | place: USA: Michigan...
CTGATCACCGGCCTGCTGCCCACCACCAGCGGCACCATCCACTTCCAGGGCCAGGACCTGGCGGGCCGCAAGCCCTTCCAGATCACCCGTGGCGGCATCGCGCGCACCTTCCAGAACATCCGCATCTTCAAGGAGATGTCGCTGCTGGAAAACGTGACCGTGGGCATGGACGCCAAGCTGCGCTACGGCCCGCTGGGCCTGCTCGCAAGCACGGGCATGTTCCGCAGCGAGGAAAAGCGCGCCCGTGACCGCGCGCGCGAACTGCTGAGCTGGGTCAAGCTGGACCACAAGGCCAACGACGTGGCCGACAACCTCTCGTACGGCGACCAGCGCAAGCTGGAGCTGGCACGCGCGCTGGCCACCGAGCCCACGCTGCTGCTGCTCGACGAGCCGGTGGCCGGCATGAACAGCACCGAGAAGAGCGAGCTGATGGTCGAGATCGAGAACATCGCGGCGCGCGGCTTCACGGTCTTCATGATCGAGCACGACATGCGCTTCGTGATGGGGCTGTGCCAGCAGATCGCGGTGCTGAACTTCGGCCGCATCATCGCGCGCGGCGGCCCCGAGCAGATCCGCAACGACCCGCAGGTGATCGAGGCCTACCTCGGCCGCGAAGACGACGAAGCCACGAACGACCAGGAGACCGCGGCATGAGCGCCGGCACCACGACCCCATTGCTGCAGGTGCAGGACCTGAAGGTGAACTTCGGCCATGTGCAGGCGGTGAAGGGCATCGATTTCGAGCTCCACGAAGGGCAGATCACCACGCTGGTCGGCGCCAACGGCGCGGGCAAGTCGACCACGCTGCTGGCGCTGTCGGGCCTCGTCAAGAAGACGAGCGGGCGCGTGCTGTTCGCGGGGCAGGACATCACCGCGCTGTCGCCCCACAAGATCGTGGCTGGCGGCGTGGTGCAGGTGGCCGAGGGCCGCGCCACGCTGACCACGCTCACGGTGCGCGACAACCTGGAGCTGGGCGGCTACACGCGCCGCGATGGCGCCGCGGCCCGCGCGGCCGACCTGGAACGCATCTACGCCCTCTTCCCGGTGCTGAAGGACCGGGCCGATGGCCTGGCCGGCAACCTCTCGGGCGGCGAGCAGCAGATGCTGGCCATCGGCCGCGCCCTGATGGCCAAGCCGCGCGTGCTGCTGCTGGACGAGCCCTCGATGGGCCTGGCGCCGATCATCGTGCAGGACATCTTCCGCACGCTGCGCGAGATCAACAAGCAAGGGCTGACGATCTTCCTGGTGGAGCAGAACGTGCGCCAGGCTCTGAAGATCGCCGACCGGGCCTATGTGATCGAGACGGGCAGCATCGTGCTGTCGGGCACCGGGCGGGAACTGCTGGGCAACCCGAAGGTGCAGGACGCGTACCTGGGGAGCTGACGGGTCTTTGGTATTCCTCCCTCCCCCGCTGGGGGAGGGTCGGGGTGGGGGCTCGGCGGCCTTCGAACCGCAGCGGCCTCTCCAGCGCCGCTTGCCCCCATCCCAGCCTTCCCCCAGAGGGGGAAGGAGCAAGACCGAAACCTCAGTTGCGGCCGAAGCGGTCCGCGATGGACTTCTCGATACCCGCCGCATCGAGCCCGATGCCGGCCAGCAGCTTCGCCGGATCGCCATGCTCGATGAACTGGTCGGGCAAGCCCAGCTGCAGCACCGGCTTCTGCACGTTGGCAGCCTGCAGTGCCTCGAGCACCGCGCTGCCGGCGCCGCCCATGATGGCGCCCTCTTCCAGCGTCACGATGGCATCGTGCGTGCGCGCGACCTGCAGCAGCAGTTCGACGTCCAGCGGCTTGGCCCAGCGCATGTTGACCACCGTGGCGTCGAGCGACTCGGCCGCCGCGAGCGCCGGATACAGCAGCGTGCCGAAGGCGAGGATCGCGATGCGCTTGCCTTCGCGGCGGATCTCGCCCTTGCCCAGGGGCAGTGCGTCGAGCGTGAGGTGCGGCGCCACGCCGGCGCCCGAGCCGCGCGGATAGCGCACCGCCACCGGGTGGCTCTGCTCGTAGGCGCTGGACAGCAGCTGGCGGCACTCGCGCTCGTCGGCCGGGCACGCGATGCTCATGTTCGGAATGCAGCGCAGGAACGGAATGTCGTAGGCACCCGCGTGCGTGGCGCCGTCGGCACCCACGAGGCCCGCGCGGTCGAGCGCGAACACCACCGGCAGGTTCTGGATCGCCACGTCGTGGATCAGCTGGTCGTAGGCGCGCTGCAGGAAGGTCGAGTAGATGGCGACCACCGGCTTCAGCCCTTCGCAGGCCAGGCCGGCGGCGAAGGTGACGGCGTGCTGCTCGGCGATGCCGACGTCGTAGTAGCGGCCGGGGAAGCGCTTCTCGAACTCCACGAGCCCCGAGCCCTCTCGCATCGCGGGCGTGATGCCCACGAGGCGGCCGTCGGCGGCGGCCGTGTCGCACAGCCACTGGCCGAACACCTGCGTGAAGGTCTGCTTGGCCGGGGCGGTGGACTTGACCAGCCCCACCTGCGGATCGAACTTGCCGGGGCCGTGGTAGGCCACCGGGTCGGCCTCGGCCAGCTTGTAGCCCTGCCCCTTCTTGGTGACCACGTGCAGGAACTGCGGGCCTTCCAGGTGCTTGAGGTTCTCGAGCGTGGGCACCAGCGAATCGAGGTCGTGGCCGTCGATGGGGCCGACATAGTTGAAGCCGAACTGCTCGAACAGCGTGGCCGGCACCACCATGCCCTTGGCATGCTGCTCCAGCCGCTTGGCCAGCTCGAACAGCGGCGGCGCGTTGCGCAGCACGCTCTTGCCCACGCTCTTGGCGGCAGCGTAGAAATTGCCGCTCATCAGCTGCGCGAGGTAGCGGTTGAGCGCGCCCACCGGCGGGCTGATCGACATGTCGTTGTCGTTCAGGATCACGAGCAGCTTGCAGTCGCACACGCCCGCATTGTTCAGCGCCTCGAAGGCCATGCCGGCGGTGAGCGCACCGTCGCCGATGATGGCCACGGTGTGGCGGTCCTCGCCCTTCTGCTTGGCGGCCATGGCCATGCCCAGCGCGGCCGAGATGCTGGTCGACGAATGGGCGGTGCCGAAGGTGTCGTACTCGCTCTCGCTGCGCTGCGGAAAGCCCGAGATGCCGCCGATCTGCCGCAGCGTGGGCATGCGCTCGCGCCGGCCGGTGAGGATCTTGTGCGGGTAGGTCTGGTGGCCCACGTCCCACACCAGCCGGTCGTGCGGCGTGTTGAACACGTGGTGCAGCGCGACCGTCAGCTCGACCGTGCCGAGGTTCGAGCTCAGGTGGCCGCCGGTGCGCGAGACGTTGTCGAGCACGCAGGCGCGCACCTCGTCGGACAGCTGGCGCAGCTGCGCCCGGTCGTATTTGCGGATCGGCGCGGGGTCGTGGAGTGTGGGAAGCAGCGGAGCAGCCATGGGGGAGGTTTGTTCTTTTCTCTCAGCGATCGCGGTCGACCACCATGTGGGCCAGTGCGCGCAGGGCGGCGGTGTCGGCCAGGCCGCTGTTTTCCAGCGCGGCGAGCGCGTCGGCCAGCAGCTGGCGGGCCTGGGCGCGCGCCCCGTCGAGGCCGAGCAGCGATACGTAGGTGGGCTTGTCGGCCGCGGCATCCTTGCCGGCGGTCTTGCCCAGGGTTTGCGAGTCGGCCGTGACGTCGAGGATGTCGTCGACCACCTGGAACGCGAGGCCGATGGCCGCGCCGTAGTCGCGCAGCGCGGCCAGCGCGGCCGGCGACACGGCGCCGCAGGCGGCGCCCATCTCGACGCTGCCCTGCAGCAGCGCGCCGGTCTTCAGGCGGTGCATTTCGCGCAGCCGCGCTTCGTCGAGCGCGATGCCCACGCTGGCCAGGTCGATGGCCTGGCCGCCGGCCATGCCCTGGCTGCCCGCGGCGCGCGCGAGCAGGCGGCACAGCAGGGCCTGGGTGGCCGCGGGGATCTCATCGCCTTCAGGCGTGAGCAGCTCGAAGGCCAGCGCCTGCAGCGCGTCGCCGGCCAGCAGGGCGTCGGCCTCGCCGAACTTGACGTGCACCGTGGGTTTGCCGCGCCGCAGCACGTCGTTGTCCATGCAGGGCAGGTCGTCGTGCACCAGCGAATAGGCGTGGATCAGCTCGGTGGCGCAGGCGGCGCGCAGCGCGGCGGCCTTGTTGCCGCCCACGGCCTCGCTGGCGGCCAGCACCAGCAGGGGCCTCAGGCGCTTGCCGCCGTCGAGCACGGCATAGCGCATGGCGTCGCCCAGCAGCACGGGGGCGTCGACGCCGACCCAGCGCGAGAGCGCCGCCTCGACATTCGCCAGATGGGGATCACACCAGCCGGCCAGGGTCTTTGCGTCCCACCGGGGGGGAGCCGTGGTCGTGGCCGCGCTCATTCGGAAGTCCAGACCTTCAGGCTGCCCGCATCGAGCACCTTGATCTGGTCTTCGACCGCCTGCAGCTTGTCGCGGCAGAAGGCGAGCAGCGCGGCGCCGCGCTGGTAGCTGACGAGCAACTGGTCGAGGGGCAGCTGGCCTGATTCGAGTTCCGCAACCAGTTTCTCCAGCTCCTGGAGCCCGGCTTCGTAACTGGCGGGCAGCGGGCCCGTATCAGGCGTTGCCGCCGGGCTGGACGAGGAAGGGGTTGGCACCTTGGGCATGCAAGCGAAACGTGGGTGAAACCGGGCATTTTAGGACTGGGACGGGAACAAGCGGCCACCGCCTGCGGGCCACCCCGGCACGGACCGAGCCAAAAGATGCCCCCCGGGTACAATGCGAACTTCTCTCGTTGGCAACGCCAGCACATTCTCCGGGCCGCCGAGCCATCCAGGCGGCGCCTTTCCGTTCTTTTTTCCTTTTTCTCCCTGTGGGGAGCTTGGTCAGGTCCTCCATGTCTGATTTAAGTCTTCAACTGCAGCAGGCCGCGAGCCAACTTCCAGTTTCCGCGTATTTCGACGAGGCGCTCTATGCCCGCGAAATGCAAAACCTTTTCGCGCGAGGGCCCCGCTATGTCGGCCATCGCCTGGCCGTGCCCGAACAGGGTGATTTCCACACCCTGCCGCAGGAGCACCAGGGCCGCGCGCTGGTCCACACGCCCAAGGGCGTGGAGCTGATCTCCAACGTCTGCCGCCACCGCCAGGCCCTGATCCTGCAGGGCCGGGGTCGGCTCGAGAGCCAGACCGGCGGCAACATCGTCTGCCCGCTGCACCGCTGGACCTACGCCGCGAGCGACCCGCGCACCACGGGCACCCTGATCGGCGCGCCGCACTTCGAGCAGGACCCCTGCCTGAACCTGCACAACTACCCGCTGACCGAATGGAACGGCCTTCTGTTCGAGAAGAACGCCGACGGCTCCGGCCCCGACGTGGCCGCCGACATGGCCGGCCTCGGCCCGCAGGCCGACCTCGATTTCTCGGGCTACGCGCTCGACCGCGTCGAGCTGCACGAGTGCAACTACAACTGGAAGACCTTCATCGAGGTCTACCTCGAGGACTACCACGTCGGCCCGTTCCACCCGGGGCTGGGCAGCTTCGTCACCTGCGACGACCTGCGCTGGGAGTTCAAGCCGCGCTATTCGGTGCAGACGGTGGGCGTGGCCAACCGCCTGGGCCGCGCGGGCAGCCCGATCTACCAGAAGTGGCAGGAGCAGCTGCTCAAGTACCGCGACGGCAAGCCGCCGAAGTACGGCGCCATCTGGCTCACCTACTACCCGCACGTGATGGTCGAGTGGTATCCGCACGTGCTCACCGTGTCCACGCTGCACCCGGTGAGCCCGACCAGGACGCTCAACATGGTCGAGTTCTTCTACCCCGAGGAAATCGTCGCCTTCGAGCGCGAATTCGTCGAAGCCCAGCAGGCCGCCTACATGGAAACCTGCGTGGAAGACGACGAGATCGCCGAGCGCATGGACGCGGGCCGCCGCGCGCTGATGCTGCGCGGCGACAACGAGACCGGCCCCTACCAGAGCCCCATGGAAGACGGCATGCAGCAGTTCCACGAGTGGTACAAGGCTGCGATGCAGCAGCCCTGAGCCCCTGCCGCCCACGGCCCGATGAAACCATCGGGCTTTTTTATTTCCTTCTAGTTTTCGAGACTGACTGACGATGCAAGCGCTCTGGATGGTGCTCGGCGCCTTTTTGTTCGCCACGATGAGCGTGGTCGTGAAAATCGCCTCGGAGTGGTTCAACAGCGGCGAGATGGTGCTGGGCCGGGGCCTCATCGGCATCGTGTTCCTGTGGCTTTTGGCGCGCAACCGCGGCGTCTCGCTCGCCACCCGCTACCCCGGCATGCACGCCTGGCGCAGCACCATCGGCGTGATCTCGCTCGGCGCATGGTTCTATGCCATCGCCCACCTGCCGCTGGCCACCGCCGTCACGCTCAACTACATGAGCAGTGTGTGGGTCGCGGCTTTCCTGGTCGGCGGCGCGTTGCTGGCCTGGGTGCCGGTGCCCGGGCGGGACGGCCGGGTGGAGCGCCCGCCGCTGCAGGGCACGCTGGCCATGACGGTGCTCGCGGGCTTCGCGGGCGTCGTGCTCATGCTCAAGCCCACGGTCAGCGGCAACGAAGGCTTCGCCGGCATGCTGGGCCTGCTGTCGGGCCTGACCGCCGCCTTCGCCTACATGCAGGTGGTGGCGCTGTCGCGCATCGGCGAGCCCGAACTGCGCACGGTGTTCTATTTCGCGGTGGGCTCGGCCGTGGCCGGGGCCTTCGCCACGGCCGCCACGGGGTTTTCGGGCGGTGCCTCGTGGACATGGCAGCATGCGCTGTGGCTGCTGCCGATCGGCCTGCTCGCCGCCCTCGGACAGCTCTGCATGACCCGCGCCTACGCCACCGCCAAGACCCAGGCCGGTACGCTGGTGGTGGCCAACCTGCAGTATTCGGGCATCGTGTTCGCGGCCTTCTACGGCGTGGTGCTGTTCAACGACCGCATCGACGCCGCAGGCTGGGGCGGCATGGCTCTTATCATCGCAAGCGGCATTGCCGCCACTGTGTTGCGGCAGCGGGCGGTGCCCAAGGCACCGGCCGAAGAACATTGAACTGAAACGCATCAAGCGGGCCTGTGCAGGCCCCGGCAACGAAGGACACACGCCATGTACACCACCCTCGTCACCGTCGAACAGCTGCGCCAACTGCAGGCCGGCGACAAGCCCTTCATGCTGTTCGACTGCAGCTTCGACCTCATGAAGCCCGAAGCCGGCGCGCAGCAGTACGCCGCCGCGCACATTCCGGGCGCGCTGTACGCCAACCTCGACACCGACCTCAGCGCGAAGCACGGCGTACCCGGCGCTCACGGCGAAGTCGTGACAGCGCAGGAAGACGGCGTGCCCGCATCCGGCGGGCGCCACCCGCTGCCGAGCCGCGAGAAGTTCGCGGCCTGGCTCTCGGGCATCGGCTTTGCGAACGACATGCAGGCCGTGGTGTACGACCGCAACGGCGCCAACTACTCCGGCCGTCTGTGGTGGATGCTCAAGTGGATGGGCCACGACGCAGTGGCCGTGCTCGACGGCGGGCTACAGGCATGGCAGGCCGCGGGCGGCGAGGTGACCGACCGCGAGGAGCCCGCGCGCTTCCAGTCGAACTTCGTGACGGGCGAGCCCATTGCAAAGCTCGTGACCACCGATACCGTGCTGCGCCGGCTCGGCCAGCCTGACCAGAACCTGATCGACGCACGCGCCAGCGCACGTTACCGCGGAGAGGTGGAACCTCTGGACCCGATTGCCGGTCACATCCCCGGGGCCCTGAACCGGCCCTTCGCCGAGAACATCGGACCGGACGGCAAGTTCAAGCCGGCATCGCAATTGCGTGCCGAGTTCGAAACGCTGCTCGCGGGACGCGACCCGGCGACCGTCGTCCATCAATGCGGCAGTGGCGTGAGCGCCGTGCCCAACCTGCTCGCGATGCAGATCGCGGGGTTCGGGACGACCGCGCTCTATGCCGGCAGCTGGAGCGAATGGAGCAACACGCCGGGGCTGCCGACCCGGCAAGGCGCTGAACCATGAAGCACAACCGACTCCGACGCACCACCGGTCTCGCAATGGCAGCCGCGCTGTTCGCGGCCGCCCCGTTCATTTCCGCGCAGGCACAGCAGCAGCATGCGCATGTGCACGGCCAGCTCAAGCTCGACGTGGCCGTCGACGGGCCCACGGTGGTGATCGACATGGAGTCCCCGCTGGACAACATCGTCGGCTTCGAACGCGCGCCCAAGACAGACGCCGAGAAAAAAGCCGTCGAAGACGCCGTGGCCGTGCTGCGCGCGGCCGACAAGCTCTTCGTGGTCGACCCGGCCGCCAACTGCAAGCTGGGTCCGGTCGACCTGCGCTCGGGCGCGCTGGGCCTGGGCAACCCCGACCCGGCAGAGCCCGTCGGCCATGCCGACCTCGACGCCACCTTCTCCTTCAACTGCACCAATGCGTCCGCCGCGAAGTTCATCGACGTGAACCTGTTCGGCGCGTTCAAGGGACTGCGCCAGATCGATTCGCAGATCGCCTCCGCGCAAGGCCAGTTCAAGCGCCAGCTCAAGCGCCCCGCCGGCGCGCAGGCGTCGCAGCCGGTCCGCCTGAGCTGGGGCAAGTGACGCTGTGAGCAACTTCCCGCAGGGCGAGACGACGCCATTGCGCGTCGTACTTGCCGCAGAAGCGCTGCGCTTCTCATGGCCCGGCGTGAAGACGCCGTGCATCGACATCGAGGCCTTTCGCATCACAGCCGGCGAATCGGTGTTCCTGCACGGCCCCAGCGGCTGCGGCAAGAGCACGCTGCTGTCGCTGCTGGCCGGCGTGCTGGTGGCCGACGAAGGCCGCGTCACGCTGCTGGGCCACGACTGGTCGAAGCTCTCGGGCACCCAGCGCGACCGCAGCCGCGTGGCGCACGTGGGCTACATCTTCCAGCAGTTCAACCTGCTGCCGTACCTGAGCGTGATCGACAACGTGCTGCTGCCCTGCCGCTTCTCCGCGCGGCGCGAGGCGCAGGCCTCACGCAACGGCAGCGCCCGCGAAGAAGCCGAGCACCTGCTCGCGCAGATGGGCCTGGACCGCAACCTGTGGAAGCGGCAGGCGCTGCAGCTGTCGGTCGGGCAGCAGCAGCGCGTGGCCGCGGCGCGCGCGCTCATCGGCCAGCCTGAAGTGGTGATCGCGGACGAGCCCACCTCGGCGCTCGACGAAGACCGCCGAGAAGCCTTCCTCGACGTGCTGCTGACGGCCTGCGCGCAGAACCACAGCGCGCTGGTGTTCGTGAGCCACGACCAGCGCATCGCGCAGCGTTTTGTGCGGCACGTGCTGCTGCCCGAGATCAACCGCGCAGCGAGCAGCGCGATGGCGGTGGACGCATGAAGGCGCTGTTCTCGATTGCCTGGCGCAGTGCCTGGAACCGCCGCTTCACGCTCGCGCTCACGGTGTTCTCGATCGCGCTGTCGACCTTCCTGCTGCTGGGCGTGGAGCGCATCCGCACCGAGCTGCGCGAGAACTTCGCGTCCTCGGTTTCCGGCACCGACCTGATCGTGGGTGCGCGCACCGGCTCCACGCAGCTTCTGCTGTATTCGGTGTTCCGCATCGGCGCAGCGACCAACAACATCTCGTGGAAGAGCGTGCAGGCGCTGCAGGCGCACCCCGGCGTCGACTGGGTGGTGCCGCTGTCGCTGGGCGATTCGCACCGCGGCTTCGCGGTGCTGGCCACCTCGCCCGAGTACTTCACGCGCTTTCGCTACGGCGACCGGCAACTGCTGAAGATGCGCGAAGGCAAGCCCTTCAGCGAACTCTTCGACGCGGTGGTCGGCGCCGAGGTGGCCGACAAGCTCGGCTACCACGTGGGCCAGAAGATCACGCTCGCGCACGGAAGCGGCGAACTCAACGTGGCCGAGCATGCAGACAAGCCCTTCACCGTGGTGGGCGTGCTCGCGCGCACCGGCACGCCGGTCGACCGCACGGTGCACATCGGCCTGCCAGCCATGGAAGCCATCCACCTCGAATGGGTGGGCGGCGCGCCGATGCCCGGCGTGCACATTCCGGCAGAGCAGGTGCGCAAGTTCGACCTCACGCCCAAGAACGTGACGGCCGCGCTGGTGGGCCTGAAGAACCGCGCCGCCGTGTTCGGCGTGCAGCGCTGGATTTCCACCTACACCGGCGAACCGCTGATGGCCATCCTGCCCGGCGTGGCGCTCGACGAACTCTGGAGCGTGATCGGCATCGGCGAGAACGCGCTGCTGCTGATGTCGGCTCTGGTCGCGCTGGTGAGCCTCGCGGGGCTGGTGTCGGTGGTGATGGCGGGGCTCAACGAGCGCCGCCGCGAACTGGCCGTGCTGCGCGCCGTGGGCGCCGGGCTGCGCCATGTGCTGGCGCTGCTCGCGCTCGAGGGCGCGATGGTCACCGTGCTGGGCGTGGCCTTCGGCGTGGTGATGGCGGTGCTGGGCATCGCCCTGCTCTCCCCATGGCTGCAGGCGCAGTTCGGGCTGACACTGAGCCTTTCCGAACCTACACTGAACGAATGGCTGCTGATGGCGAGCCTGCTGGTCGCGGGCTGGCTGGCAAGCCTCTTGCCTGGCATCCGCGCCTACCGCCTCTCGCTGGCGGACGGCCTTTCCCCAAGGATATGAACATGCGCATTGCAAAGAAGACACCCACGGTCCAGCCTTTCATGCGGCTTTCAATGCTGCTTGCCGGCGCCGGCCTTGCCGCCGCGGCCTGGGCCGCGGACCCCGCACCCAAGGACACCACCGCCACCAACCCGCTGGGCGGCAAGGCAGCAGCTCCGGCTGCCGCCAAGGCCACGCCGGGCCAGCCGCGGCAGATCACCTGGGAAGAACTGGTGCCCAAGGACTGGGACCCGGCCAAGGAGTTCAAGGGCATGGACCTGAGCGCCCTCGATGACGGCGACCCGCGCGCCAACGAGCTGCTCATGAAGATGCAGGAGGTGTCGAACAACGCACCGACCAATGCCGCGATGAACGGCGTGGAAGTCAAGATACCGGGCTTCATCGTGCCGCTCGAGGAAGCCAAGGGCGAGGTCACCGAATTCCTGCTGGTGCCCTATTTCGGCGCCTGCATCCACACGCCGCCGCCGCCGGCCAACCAGATCCTGCACGTGGTGCCGCAAAAGGGTGCCAAGTTCCGCGCCATGGACACCGTGTGGGTCACCGGCAAGCTGCAGACGTTGCGCAACGACTCCATGATGGGCGTGAGCGGCTACCACGTCAGCGCGGCCAACGTGACCAAGTACACGGGCGGCGCCAAGTAGGTCTTCAGGCCGTCAGCAGCGGCCTGTGGTCCCGCGCCGACAGTGTTGACGGCGCGCCGCCGACACAGACCGTTGCATCCGAGGCGCAGGCTCTGTCATCGCCTGTTGCCGCGCGCCGTTGAAAGAGTTCCGGGCACGACACCGGCGCAAAAAGGAACTCCAGATGACAAAAAACCATCGTCCAACAGTCCCGCGGCTCCTTACGATTTCGCTGTGCATGGGGGCCATTGCCCTGGCCGGCTGCGACAACAAGACAGCCGGCACGCCGGCTGCCGCCGTCGACCCCGCCGCCTCGTCGATTCCAGCGCCCTCGGTCCCGCAGAACAACGCACCCGCCGCGGTGCCGGTGGCCTACACGCCGCCTTCGGCCGACAAGCTCTATGAAATGGTCGCGCCCATTGCGCTCTATCCGGACAAGCTGATCGCGCAGATTCTTGCCGGGGCCACCTACCCCGAACAGATCACCGCCGCGCACGACTGGCTTGCGCAGAACCCGAACCTCAAGGCCGGTCCGCTGGCCGACGCGGCCAACCAGCAACCCTGGGACCCGAGCGTGAAGTCGCTCACCGCTTTCCGCAGCGTGGTCAACCAGATGGCGGCCAACATTCCGTGGACCGAATCGCTGGGCAAGGCCTACTACAACGACCCGACCGACGTGATGAACGCCATCCAGGTCATGCGGCAGCGCGCGGCCAAGGCCGGCCGCCTCAAGAACAACGACAAGCTGCGCGTGGTCACCGCGGCGACCACGCCGCCGCGCAACTACGCACCCGCTGCGGATTCGCAGGCGGTGTACTACAGCGGCCCGCCCGTGATCGAGGCGCCGCCGCAGTACATCACCATCGAGCCCGTGCAGCCCGACGTGGTGTACGTGCCCGCCTATGACCCGCAAGTGATCTACGGCACGCCCCAGCCCGTGTATCCGGGCTATGCCTATGCACCGGCGGTCGAGGTGGCGCCGGGCTACAGCCAGGGGCAGGTGCTCGCGGCCGGCGCGCTGGCGTTCGGTGCGGGCGTGGTGGTCGGTGCCGCGCTGGAGCGCCACGACTGGGGCTGGCATTCGTGGAACATGAACTGGGGCGCACCGGGCTGGCGCGGCCGCGACACCGGCGCACCGCCCCCACCGGCCTACCGCCCCGCGGTGGTCTACAACAACAACACCTACGTCTCGCGCTCGACCACGGTGGTCAACAGCGTGACCAACGTGCGCAACGTCTACAACAACAACGGTGCACCGCGCGGACTGCCGGCAGGCGCCGCCGCACCCAACTTCGCTGCCGCTCCCGGCTTTGCGCCGCAGCAGCAACAGCAGATGCAGCAGCAAGCCGCGCTGGCCCAACAGCAGCAACAGCAGCAGGCCCGCCAGCAGGAAGCCCTGCTGCGCCAGCAGCAGATGCAGCAACAAGGACAGCAACGTGCGCAGCAGCAGGCCCAGCAACAACAGGCCCAGCAGCTTCACGCGCAACAACTGCAGCAACAGCACCAGCAAGCGCGGCAGGCACAGGTCCAGCAACAGCAACAACAAGACCAGCAGCGCCGCCAGCAACAGGCCCAACAGGCCCAGCAGGCACAACAACTGGCGCAACAGCAGGCGCAGCAACAGCACCAGCCGGCCCGCTTCGCGGGCCAGCCACCGGGCTCGCAGCAGCATGAGCAGCAACAGCGCGAACAACAACGCCAGGAACGCCAGCAACAACAGGCGCAGCAGGCACAAGCACAGGCGCAGCAGGAACAGTCAAGGCGCCAGCAGATGCAGCAACAGCAGGCCCAGCAGCAGGCGCGTGCGCAGCAGCAGGCTCAGGCCCAGGCGCAGCAGCAACAACAGCAGCTCCAGCACCAGCGGGAACAGCAGCAGCAACAACAGGCGCAGAACCAGGCACGCCAGCAGCAGCAGGCACAGATGGAGCAGATGCGCCGCCAGCAGCAGCAAGCTCAGCAACAGGCAGCCCATCAACAGCAGCAACAGCAGCAACAGGCAATGCAGATGCAGCAGCAACGCCAGCAGCAGCAAATGCAACAACAGCAGCAGCACATGCAGCAGGAGCAGGCGCGTCAGGCCCAGATGCGGCAGCAGCAACAACAGGCGCAGCAACAGCAGCAGCACGCCCAGCAACAGGCGCAACAGCAACAACAGCGCGTGGCCGCCGCCGCGGCCGCGGCCGCCCATCGCCCACCCCGCCCCGGCGAGCCGGGACAGCCGCCGCAGCACCCTTGATGATTCCCTGATGAACGAAGAGCCGGCTGCTTGCGCAGGCCGGCTCTTTTTTCACCAAGGCTCGATCAGTTCTTGCCGATCTCGGTCAGCAGCCGCGTGACGAGGTAGATGCGCGGCACGATCGAATCGACTTCGATGTATTCGTCGCGTGCGTGATAGCCGAAGCCCGCGAGGCCGAAGCTCTCCACCACCGTGGCCTTGCCCGAGCGGCCCGCGTAGCCCGCGTCTGTGCCGCCGCCGGTCATGGGCGTGAGCGCGAGGTCGCGGTCGATTTCCCTGTAAATGGCCTGCGCCTTCTCGGCCAGCGCGCGGCCCTTCTCGCCCGCAATGAAGGCCGGGCGGCCCACTTCCACCTTCACGGTGGTCTCGGTGTCGGGAATCAGCTTGCCGGCCGCAACCTTGGCCTGCAGCGCTTCGTTGAGCTTCTTCTCCGCGCCGGGCTGCGTGATGCGCACGTCGCCCTGTGCCTGCGCCTTCTCGGTGATCTGGTTGAGCGGGCCGGTGGCGCGCGCCACGGTCCAGTTGAGCGTCACGCCAGGGATGTCCTTGGCGAGGTCCTTGGTCTGCAGCATCTGGTACGACAGCTCGTACAGCGCATTGCGGCCCAGCTCCGGCGCGGCGCCGGCATGCGCCGCGCGGCCCTTCACCTCGAGCGTGGCGGTGGCGATGCCGGCCGCGCCCAGCAGCAGCGATTCGCCCTTGGCCACCGACTTGGCCGCGGTCGGCTCGAACGACAGCACGGTGTCGTGCTGGTCGGCCAGGGTCGCGATCAGTTCGCCGGAGCCGACCGAGCCCACTTCCTCGTCGGGGTTCATCACCACGGTGAGCGTGTCGTAGTCGCGCCAGCCGGCGTCGGCCAGGATCTTCAGCGAGGCCATGATGACCGCGAGGCCGCCCTTGTCGTCCGCGATGCCGGGGCCGTAGATGCGGTTGCCGTCGACCTTGTAGGGCTGGCCGTTCAGGATGCCGGCCGGGTACACCGTGTCCATGTGGCCCTGCAGCATGATCTTGCGCTTGCCCGTGCCCTTGAGCGTGGCGATCACGATGTCGGCGCCCGCGCCGGCCGTCGCCTTGCGTCGCTCGGTCTTGAAGCCGGCGGCCTTCAGGCGCCCTTCCACCACGTCGGCCATCTTGAGCAGGCCGTCGACGTTGAGGCTGCCCGACTCGATCAGCACCATTTCCTTGAGGTTGTCGATCACTGCCGGCTGCGCCTTCTCGGCGGCGGCCAGCAGCCTGGCGTCGGGTGCGGCGTGGGCGGCAACCATGGCGCCGAATGCAAGGCCGCAGGCAGCGGCGATGGAGCGGAGGACGAAGAAGGAAGAGTGCTGGGTCATGTGTGTTGTCGACTCTGGTTGATGAGCGGCGCACAGCATATCGGCCGCTTCGCCGGCGGCCAGCAAATCGGCGACACCCGCTGCCGCCTGCCGGTTCTCAGCCCTTGCCGCGGGCCGCCTGCTTCCTGGCGGGTTGCCCGGCCTTCGCCTTGGCGATGCGCGGCGGCTTCAGCGCGGGCGCCTCGCGCGCCGACTGCATGTGCCCGCTCTCGCCGATCGTCATGCCGACGATGCGCGCGAGCTGCCGGCTCACGCTCACGTAGGCGTGGCCCAGGCGGCTGTCGAAGTACAGCGAGTCGCCGCGCGACAGGCGCACCACCTCGCCGTTGTCGAAGTGCACGTCGATCTCGCCCGACAGCACATAGGCGAATTCCTCGCCCGCATGGCGCACGAAATCTTCGGGCCCGTTGATGCGGCGCGCGTGCACCGTGCCGACGATGGGGCTCATCTGCTTGCCTGCCGCCGTGGTGCCCAGGAACTCGTAGGCAATCGCAAGCCCCCGGTAAACCACGCCCTTGCCCGCGCGCGTGACCACCGGGCCGTCGAGCTGCGCGGGCTTGACGCCGGCGCCAGCGAACATCGCATTCATGTCCATCTCGAGCGCGCGGCCCAGCGCGGTGAAGTTCTCGTAGCCCAGCGCGAGCTGGCCGCGCTCCGCGCGCGAAATGGTGGTGATCGACACGCCCGAGCGCTCGGCAAGCTGCGCCAGCGTCCAGCCGAAACGCTTGCGCGCGCTGCGCAGGCGATGACCGAAAGTGGTGCGGTCCAGCGTGGGCGGCTCGTCCTTCGGCCTGGTCGCCGGCTTGGTCCCTGTGTGTGGATTCACGCTTGGCTTTCTCTTGTGATGCAGGGAGATTCTGCCAGCCCGGTGCCGCGCCATCCATGCGGGGCGGCGCTCGCCGGGCCCGGAAGTTGCGTATCCGCAAATTGCGTGAACGCAAATTTCACCACGACGGTGCACCATGGTTTCCCCTTGGTCGGCCTTTTTTAATTTGCGTATCCGCAAATTTGTTCCTACACTTTTCGCCGATGACTTCCAATACACCAGCGCCCCTCGTGGCCGACTACCTCGTGATTGGCGGCGGCATTGCCGGGGCTTCAGTGGCCCACTGGCTCGCGCCGCACGCCCGCGTGATCCTTCTGGAGCGGGAGTCCCAGCCGGGCTACCACTCCACCGGCCGCTCGGCCGCGCTCTTCATGGAAAGCTACGGCACGGCGCAGGTGCGCGCCCTCACCATGGCCAGCCGCGCCTTCCTCGAACATCCGCCCGCAGGTTTCTCGGAGCACCCGCTGCTCACGCCGCGCGGCGCCATGATGGTCGCGGGCGCCGAGCACATGGCCGAGCTCGAAGCCCACTGGGAAGTGCTGCGCGCCATGGACACCGGCGCCTCGCGCCTGACCGGCGAGCAGGCCCGCGAACTGGTGCCCGCGCTGCGGCCCGAGCAGGTGCAGGGCGCGGTGTACGAGCCCGACGCGGCCGACATGGACGTGCACGCCATCCACCAGGGCTACCTGCGCGGCATGCGGCAGGCCGGCGGCAAGCTGGTGTGCGATGCGGGCGTGACGGCCATCGAGCGCACCGGCGACGTCTGGCGCGTCACGGCCGGCGGCAACGTGTACGAAGCCCCCGTGGTGCTCAACGCGGCCGGCGCATGGGTCGACACCATCGCACGGCTGGCCGGCGTGCCGCCGCTGGGCATCGAGCCGCGCCGGCGCTCGGCCTTCATCTTCGCGCCGCCCGAGGGCGAGAACGTGGCCCACTGGCCGATGGTGTTCGGCGCCGACGAGAGCTGGTACATCAAGCCCGACGCCGGCATGCTGCTGGGCTCGCCGGCCAACGCCGACCCCGTGGAGCCGCAGGACGTGCAGCCCGAAGAGCTGGACATCGCCTACGCCATCCACCACATCGAGGAAGCCACCACGCTCAGCATCCGCCGGCCCACGCGCACCTGGGCGGGCCTGCGCTCCTTCGTGGCCGACGGCGACCTGGTGGGCGGCTTCGAGCCCGCCGCGCCCGGCTTCTTCTGGGTGGCCGCGCAGGGCGGCTACGGCATTCAGACCTCCGCCGCCATGGGCGAGGCCTGCGCCGCGCTGGCGCGCGGCCTGCCGCTGCCGCAGCGCATCGCGGACTTCGGGCTCACGGCCGAGATGCTGGGCCCGCAGCGGCTGCGCACCGCCGCCGTGGCCGCCTGAACAGAAAAACCCACAACCACAGAAGAGACCATCCATGCGTGTGTTCAGTGCCTCCCTCGCCACCGAGACCAACACCTTCGGCCCGATGCCGACCGGCCTCGCCTCCTTCAAGGACCGCGGCTACTTCCCCGCCGGCCAGCATCCCGATGCGCTGACGATCTACTCGGGCCCGCTGTGGGCGGCGCGCATCCGCGGCAAGGAAAAGGGCTGGACGCTGCTCGAAGGCATGGTGGCCGGCGCACAGCCCAGCGGCATCACCACCCGCCACGCCTACGAGACGCTGCGCGAGGAAATGCTCGCCGACCTGCGCGCCGCGCTGCCGGTGGACATGGTGCTGCTCGGCCTGCACGGCGCGATGGTGGCCGACGGCTACGACGACTGCGAAGGCGACATGCTGCAGCGCGTGCGGCAGATCGTCGGGCCCGACGTGATCGTCGGCGCCGAGCTCGATCCGCACAACCACCTCACGCCCGCGATGGTCGACAACGCCGACGTGATGGTCTCCTTCAAGGAATATCCGCACACCGACGTGCTCGAGCGCGGGCTGGAGCTGGTGGACATCTGCGCCGCGGCGGTCGAAGGCAAGGTCAAGCCGGTGCATGCGATGGTCGACTGCGACATCATCGTCACCGTGCACACCTCGCGCGAGCCGGCGCGAAGCTTCGTCGAGCGCATGCAGGCGCTCGAAGGAAAGGACGGCGTGCTCTCTGTCTCGCTCACGCACGGCTTTTCATGGGGCGACGTGCCCGAGATGGGCACCAAGGTGCTGGTGTACACCAACGGCGACCAGGCCAAGGCCGATGCGCTGGCGCGCCAGCTGGCAGACGAAGTCATCGCCATGCGCGACGGCCTCACGGTCAACTACCCCAGCATCGACGCCTCGCTCGACGAAGCACTGGCCTTCGACGGCGGCCCCGTGGTGCTGGCCGACGGTGCCGACAACCCCGGCGGCGGCGCGGCGAGCGACTCCACCTTCATCCTGCGCCGCATGCTGGAGCGCGGCATCACCAACGCGGCTCTGGGACCGATGTGGGATCCGATCGCGGTGCGCATCGCGTTCGACGCAGGCGTGGGCGCCAGGCTGCAGATGCGCATCGGCGGCAAGATCAGCCCGCTGTCGGGCGACCCGCTCGACCTTGACTGCACCGTGAAGGCGCTGATGCACGACCTGGTGATGACGGGCCTGTCGAACACGCCCACGGCCATGGGCGACTGCGCGCTGGTCGAGGCAGGCGGCATCGAGATCGTGCTGATCACGCGGCGCAACCAGGCCATGGGCACCGACCTGTTCACGCAACTGGGCTGCGACCTGGCCGCGAAGAAGATCGTGGTCGTGAAGTCTTCTCAGCATTTCTATGCGTCGTACTCCAAGGTGGCGAAGCACGTCATCTACGCGGGCGCGCCGGGCGCCGTGACGCTCGACCTGACGACGCTGCCCTACCGCAAGGCACGCCTGCCCAAGTGGCCGATCGGCGTCGCGGCCTGATTTTCTTCCTGCCTTTCTTTCGCCCCCACCGACCGGAGAACCGACGATGAAACGACGAACGCTTGCCGCCTTTGCAGCCCTGGGCCTTGCCGCTTGTGCGGCGAGCTTCCCGGCACTCGCCCAGACGCAGCCCAAGACCCTGAAGGTGGTGGCGCACGCCGACCTGAAGATCCTCGACCCGACCTTCACCACGGCCTACATCTCGCGCAACTTCGGCTACATGGTGTACGACACCCTGTTCGCGCAGGACTCCACCGGCAAGCCGCAGCCGCAGATGGTCGAGAAATACACCACCTCGAAAGACGGCAAGCAGTGGAGCTTCACTCTGCGCCCGGGCCTGAAGTTCTCCGACGGCAGCGCCGTGACCGCGGCCGACGCCGTGGCCTCGCTGCAGCGCTGGGCCGCGCGCGACAGCCTGGGCCGCGCCATGACGGCCGTCGGCGCCGAATGGAAGGCGACCGACGCGCGCACCCTCACGCTCACGCTGAACGAGCCCTTCGGCATGGTGCTCGACGCGCTGGCCAAGCCCTCGGGCTTTCCGCCGGTGATCCTGCCCGAGCGGCTGGCCAAGATGCCCGCCTCCGCGCCGCTGCCTGAAGTGCTGGGCTCCGGCCCCTTCATCTTCAAGCGCGACGAATGGGTGCCGGGCAACAAGACGGTGTTCGTGCGCAACCCCAACTACGTGCCGCGCAGCGAGCCATCCAACGGCCTGGCGGGCAGCAAGAAGAGCAACTTCGATCGCATCGAATGGCTCTACCTGCCCGACGCCAACAGCGCGGTGTCGGCGCTCAAGCGCGGCGAGGTCGATTTCATCGAGCAGCTGCCGCCCGACTACATCGCGCCGCTGCGCACCGACTCCAACGTCAAGATCGGCTCCGGCGGCGCTTACCAGGCCTTCCTGGTGATGAACCAGCTGCACCCGCCCTTCGACAACCCGAAGGTGCGCCAGGCGCTGCTGCAGGGTGTGAGCCAGGAGCGCTTCATGGCGGGCATGGGCTTTCCGCTGGACATGCGCATGGCCTACTGCGCCACCTACTTCATCTGCGGCAGCCCCAACGAGACCTCCGCCGGCGCGGAGCCCTACCGCAAGGCCGACGTGGCCAAGGCCAAGAAGATGCTCGCCGACGCCGGCTACAAGGGCGAGAAAGTGGTGCTGATGGTGCCCAGCGACGTGCCCTACCTCAACGCCGAGGCGCTGATGGCCGCGCAGACCATGAAGAGCATCGGCCTGAACGTCGATGCCCAGACCATGGACTGGGCCTCCATCGGCGCGCGCCGCGCCAAGCGCGACGCGGGCGATGCCGGCGGCTGGAACATGTACGTCACGGTGGCCGGCGAGTTCGACGCCAACTCGCCCATCGCCAACGCCTACCTGGGCGCGGCCTGCGGCAACACCCTGCCCGGCTGGCCCTGCGACAAGCCGCTCGACGAGCTGCGCACCGCCTGGCTGAAAGAGACCGTGCCCGCCAAGCGCAAGGAACTGCTCGACGCCTTCCAGGCCCGCGCCTACCAGGCCGTGCCGTACATCAACGCGGGCCAGTACTCGGCCGCGTATGCCGCGCGCTCCAGCCTCAAGGGGCTGGACAAGCTCTGGGCCGGCATGCCGGTGTTCTGGGCGCTGGACAAGTAACGCGCCCGAACAGCGCACGCAGGTCATTCCATGGGCTACATCGTTCGACGTTTTCTCTCGACCCTTCCGGTCATGGCGGTGGTGGCCGTGGTGGTGTTCCTGCTGATCCACCTGTCGCCGGGCGACCCGGCCGCGCTCATCGCGGGCGACCTCGCCACCACCGAAGACATCGAGAAGCTGCGCGCCACGCTCGGGCTGAACCTGCCGCTGTGGCAGCAGTTCACGCTGTGGCTGGGCAAGCTGTTCACCGGCGACCTC
>Ga0157369_10002977_pt1 | contig 20267 bp, 20 predicted proteins | sample C25metaG_FD_113461 | JGI IMG/M metagenome (GOLD analysis project Ga0157369, IMG submission 113461) | Corn rhizosphere microbial communities from Kellogg Biological Station, Michigan, USA - C2-5 metaG | ecosystem: Host-associated > Plants > Roots > Rhizosphere > Soil | place: USA: Michigan...
GTCGCTGCGTTAGGCACCGCGCTGACTGGCACCATTTTCGGAGCGATCCTCTTCATCGTCGCGGCCGCACTGTTCGTCTCCCGGGTTGGTAAAGAGGAGCGGATCATGCTGGAGTTGTTCCCCGGCGCATATCCCTCGTATCAGTCGCGAACGAAGCGGTTGATTCCGTTCGTCTGGTGATGGTCGGTAAGAGAATGCAGGCGACTATCGCTGATTGGCTCCTCGACGCCGACCCGTCGATTCGCTGGCAAGTCATGCGCGATCTCACCGACGCGCCCGCCGAGGTCATCGCGGCCGAGCGCGCACGCGTCGAGTCGGAGGGCTGGGGCCCAATGCTGCTCGATCTGCAACACCCCGACGGCAACTGGGCCGACGGCGTCGACACGCCGCTCTGGTGGACCAACATGTACACGCTGGTCTACCTCAAGGACCTCGGCCTCGACCCGGCGAGCGGCCGCGCACGCACCGCCATCGATCGCGTTAGGCGCAACGTCACGTGGGGGCCGGAGTTCGGCAACGCGCCGTTCTTCGAGGGTGAAGTCGAGCCCTGCATCAACGGCCGCGTCGTCGCGCTCGGCGCCTATTTCGGCGTGCGCAGCGACCGGCTGGTCGATCGACTGTTAGGCGAACAGCTCGCGGACGGCGGCTGGAACTGCGAAGCCGAGCGCGGCTCGGTGCGGTCGTCGTTTCACACGACGCTCTGCGTGCTCGAGGGACTGCTGGCCTTCGAGAACGCGTTCGGTGCCCGGCCCGTGCTAACGGAAGCACGGAGGACGGGAGAAGAGTATCTCCTCGAGCGTCGCCTGTTGAGACGACAATCGACGGGTGACGTCATCGACCCCGCATGGACGCGATTCGCCTTTCCGCCGCTCTGGCACTACGACGTCCTGCGCGCGCTCGATTACCTCCACGCGGCCGGCGTGCCGCGCGACACGCGCGTCGACGAAGCCGTGTCGATCGTGCTCGATCGGCGCCAGGCCGACGGCCGCTGGCTCCTCGATGTGCGGCATCCCGACACGTTGTACGAGGACATCGCCGGCGCCGTCGGCGCGCCGAATCGCTGGATCACCCTGCGCGCGCTCAGAGTGCTCGAGTGGTTCGGTTGACTCATCGCAGCTCAGATCCGCGCGACGGCCTTGCGCGCCAACGCTTCCTCCATCTGCTCGATCTGCTCCTGCGTCTTCTGCACCTTGCCCATGGCGATCGTTACCGTGAACGCTCGACTGCCCTTGCGCACCGCGACCTTCGCGTAGCTACCTGAGCCGCTCCAATAGGCTTCGTCGCCCAGACCGCTCACGGGGTGCGGAGGAAACGTGTTCTTTGCGGCTTGATACATGGCAGGCGTCTCGACCATGAGATTCACAACGGGTTGCTCGCTGTCGGCGGATGTGTCCGGCGAGAATAGGCAGACCCTTTTGCTTCCCAGATACGGCCGGCCGGCAAGCGACTTGATCCCGACCACCGAGCTCACCTCTGCGGCCGTGAGCAGCCTGCAGGGGTCGGGCGCAGCCGATGCTTGCGCGATCAACCGAGGTGCAGCAAGTGAGCAGAACACAACGAAGGCACTGATCCGGGCGCCACGCATGTCGACCTCCACGAGGGCAAGGACGGACGGCTCTCGACAACACGGCCGATTATCTCGCCCGCCCCGGCACCACGTCAAGAGCGCGTCGGGCCGAGCAGTGGCCTGTGCGACAGGAGACGCCTAACATTGTGGAGCGCACAAGCCGAGGCCTATGAGCGTGACATCACCTCGATCGACGCCGGAGACAATCGATGACTACATCGCGCGCCGGCCGAGCGATGTGCGCGTCATTCTGAAACGGATCCGCCGCACGATCCACGATGCGGTCCCGGATGTCGAGGAGGGCATCAGCTATCGTATCCCGGTATTCAAGCTGCACGGGGTGCTCGTATACATCGCGGCCTTCACGCATCACATTGGTGTGTATCCACCCGTGCGCGGCAACGCGGCGCTCGAGCGCGCGCTAGCCCGCTACGCCGGCGAGAAGGGCAATCTGCGATTCTCGCTCGACCGGCCGATTCCCTACGCCCTCATCGCACGCATCGTGCGATTCAAAGCGAAGCAGAACCGGGCCAAGCAGAAGCTGCCGAAGCAGAAGCGGACGAAATAGGACGCGACGACTTTCGTCGCGTTGGGTTAGTCGACACCAGTGAATTGCTCTTGGATCCACGCAAGGCTCTGCCCAACGTGCGCGCTCCAATAGTCCCAGTTGTGCGTGCCGGGATACTCGTGATACTCGTGCGGGACGTGCAACTCGGTGAGCGCGCCATCGAACGCGCGATTCTGATCCACGAACGGATCGTCGCGCCCAACGTCGAAGTACAACGCGGGCACCATCGCCGGCTTGGCGGCCTTGAGCCGTTCTATGCGTGTGAGCGGATCGCGCGACCGCCACGCGGCTGTGTCCTTGCCTAACGCTTCCTGCAGCGACGGCCATGCGCCGCCCGACGACTGCTGGAGTTGGTCCATGTTCGCCGCGTAGACGTCGTGGCCGGCGTACGGATGCGGGCCCGCGTACATCAGCTGCAGCGTTCCGGAATGACTCGCCGCGGCGCTCCACACGTCGGGATACTGGAGCGCCAGCTCGACCGCACCGTATCCGCCCATGCTCAGTCCCGCGATGGCCCGGTGGGCCCGGTCGGGCATCGTGCGGTACACCGAGTCCACGTGGTGCACGAGGTCGCGCGCGACGTAGTCATCGTAGTGCGGCCAGGGCACACAGAACTCCGACGCCGGCTCCTTTCGCGCCGTGTCGCGCTTGCAGGCGTTGTAGTCGCCCATCGAATTCCACGTCGTGTACCAGCTGTTGTCGCCGTCGGGCATCACCACGATCATCTCGGGGCCACCACCCGCGATGAGCGAATCCATCGCCGCGTCCAGGTGGCCTAACTGTACCCAACTGGTCTCGTCGCCGTTCAGGCCGTGGAGATAGTACGCCACCGGATAGCGGCGCGTCGTGCTCGTCGCGTACGACGGCGGCAGGTACACGAGATAGTGCTTGGTGACGCCTAACGCGGACGACCACAACGAGTCCGTGCGCACGGTGCCGTGCGACGGCAGGATGGTCGATGCGGCGAGGAGTAGCTCGAGGAGCACCTGCGTCAGCGGCGCGAGGCCAACGCTTCCGCTAGCGTGTCCCACGCTAGCAGCGCGCATGGATGGCGCACCGGCAGTCGCGACACACCCGAGAGCGCGCGCAAGTCGCCGAGCGATTCGTCAGCCGCACCCTTTTCGCCATGCACCATCCGTGTGAAGCGGTCCATGATCTGCACGGCTTCGGCCGTCGACTTGCCCTTGAGACGCTGCGTGAGCATCGACGCCGACGCCTGCGAGATGGCGCAACCCTCGCCGGTGAATCGCACTTCGCGCAGCGTGTCGCCATCGAACTGCAGCTGCAGGTCGATCACGTCGCCGCAGAGCGGATTCCTCTTGCGCAGCGCCACATCGGGGTGTTCGAGCTTGCCGCGATTGCGCGGGCGTCGGTAGTGGTCGAGGATCAACTCTTGATAGAGCGCCTCGACGTTGGCGCGGTGGGAATCCGCTCCGTTGGGCGCGCCCTTGCGGTCGTCAGGCGCCGACACGACTGAACATCTCCCGGGCAGCCATCACGCCGTTCACCAGCGCGTCAATGTCCGCGCCGTCGTTGTACACGTAGAAGGACGCGCGGGCAGTGGCGCTGACGCCGAGCCGCCGCATGAGCGGCTGCGCGCAATGATGACCGGCCCGAATGCAGACGTGGTGTGCGTCCAAAATGGTCGCCAGATCGTGAGGGTGTACATCTCCTACGTTGAAGCTCAGCACACCGCTGCGATCGTCGGGTCCGGGCCCGTAGATCCGGATACCCTCGATGGCGGCAAGCCGGCGATAGGCGGCGCCCACCAGCTCGCGCTCGTGCGCCCGCACCGCGTCCATACCGACGCCATCGAGCACGCCCACGGCCGCCGCCAAGCCGACGGCGCCGGCTGCGTTAGGCGTGCCGGCCTCGAATTTGTGCGGCAGCCGATTCCACGTGCTGTGGTCGTCCTCGACGAACTCGATCATGTCGCCGCCGGTGAGAAACGGCGGCATCGTCTCCAACAGCTCCCGCCGTCCGGCCAAGACGCCAATGCCCATGGGCCCCAGCATCTTGTGCCCGCTTGCGGCAAAGAAGTCCACGCCTAACTCGTCGCAGCGCACCGTGAGGTGCGGCGCGGCCTGCGCACCGTCGCACACCGCGATGGCACCGACGCGGTGCGCGAGCTCGACGATCTCGCGCACCGGCGCGATGGTGCCCAGCACGTTCGATACGTATCCGAAGGCCACGACCTTGGTCCGCGGGCCGAGCATTGCGCGCAACCGGTCGAGGTCGAGCGTCCCGTCGGCCTCGAGGTCGCAGATTCGAAGCCGCGCCTTCTTCTCGATGGCCAACTGTTGCCACGGGACGAAATTCGCGTGGTGCTCGGCGCCGGTCACCACGATCTCGTCACCCGCGCCGACGTTAGCCCGGCCCCACGACGCCGCGACGAGACCGAGCGACTCCGTGGTACCGCGCGTGAAGATCAGACAATCCGCGTCGCCAACGCCGAGAAACGCAGCAACGCGTGCGCGCGCCTCGTGGTACCGCTCCGTCGCGCGTACCGAGAGCGCGTACGCGCCTCGATGCGGATTCGCATTGTCGTTCTCATAGAAGTCGCGGATGGCATCGAGCACGGCGCGCGGCTTCTGCGTCGTGGCCGCCGAGTCGAGGTATGCGAGGCGCGGCGACGCGGCGAGGAGCGGAAAGTCCGAGCGGGGCACGGCGCTCATCATCGGATGCGTTCTCCCACCCAGATCGCATCCTGCTCGATGCGGACCCGGTAGACGGGCAGCGGATCCGTTGCCGGGAAGCGTTTGACCGCTCCCGTCCGGCAATCGTACCGCGCACCGTGCCACGCGCACTCGATGATGCCGCCTGGAAGCAGCGCGCCATCGGCCATCGCAAACTCCTGATGCGTGCAAACGTTGCCTAACGCGTGAATCTCGCCGTCCGTGTTCACGAGGCAGATGCGTTCCCCGGTCGACAGCGTCACGCCCTTGAGGGAGCCGGGTGGCAGCTCGTCCACGTCGGCGACGCGCTCGAGCGCCGGTCGAGCCGCGGAGCTCACGATCCCGCGTCCGCCCCCGTGAAGCGCCGCAGCGTGAGCGCCTCGAGCTCCGCGCGCACTTCCGGTACGCCGACCGCCTCGATTACCCCCGCCGCGAACGCATACGTGAGCAGCTTTCGCGCCTGCTCGGCCCCGATGCCGCGGCTCTTCATGTAGAACAGCGCGAGCTCGTCCAGCCGTCCGACGGTGGCGCCATGCGTGCATTTCACGTCGTCGGCGAAAATCTCGAGCTGCGGCTTGGTATCCACCCGCGCCCGAGCCGAGAGCAAGAGGTTGTTGTTCTCCTGCTTGCCGTCGGTCTTCTGCGCCTCCGGCCTAACGAACACCTGGCCATTGAACACGCCGTGCGACGCGCCGTCGAGAATGCCCTTGTAGACTTCGCGGCTGAACGTGTTCGGGCCCGCGTGCTCGATGCGCGTCTGCTGGTCCACGTGCTGCTCGCCGTCCAACAAGTAGAGGCCGTGCAGCGTCGCGCCGCTGCCTTCCCCGCCGAGCAGCGTATAAATGTTGGTGCGCGCGAGCTCACCGCCGGCGGCGTACGAGAACGACACGAGATGGCTGTCGCGGCCCTGGTGCGCCTGCAGCGTGCCCACGTGGAACGCGCGCTCGCTCTCGCTCTGCAGCTTCACGTGCGCCAGCGTCGCGCCATCGCCGAGCACGGCTTCGGTGACCGCGTTGGTGAAGTAGCCCTTGGCGCCGCCCAACGACACATAGCTCTCGATGACCGTCGCCTTCGCATGGTGCCCGGCGACGATGAGCGTGCGCACGTGCGACGCCGATCCCGCGGCGTCGGGGGTCGACACGAACACCAGGTGCACCGGCGTCTCGAGCTGGACGTCAGGCGCGAATTGAATCAGTGCGCCGTCGTGCATGAACGCCGTGTTGAGCGCAGTGAACGCGGTGCGCTGGAAGTCGGCCACCTTGCCCACGTGACGCTCGAGCAGATGCGGCTGCTCGCGCCAGGCGGTGGCGAGGTCGGTGACCGTGACACCTTGGGGCCGCGGCGCGCTGCTCGACAATGCCGCGTCGAAGCGTCCGTTCACGAACACGAGCCTGATCCAATCGGGCCGCCCGAACGTGAATGCTTCGACGTCTGCCGCTTCGAGCCTAACGGAACGCGCCGGCGCGACCGCGCGGAACGAGCCCTCCGCGATGGGCGTGACGCTCGTGAAATGCCAGTCTTCGTTCTTGGGCGTCGGGAATCCCAGCGCGGCGAAGCGATCGATGGCTGCGCGTCTGAGCGGCAAGAGCCACGACGGGCCACCACCGCCGCCGTTCGCCGCGAAATCTTCGAAGTCGCGCAGCAGCACGGGTGCGGTCACGCCACTGCCTCCGCGGGCGTCTCGAGCCAGTCGTAGCCCTTCTCCTCGAGCTCGAGCGCCAGCTCCTTGCCGCCCGACTTCACGATCCGGCCCGCCGACAACACGTGCACGTAGTCGGGCACGATGTGGTTCAAGAGCCGCTGATAGTGCGTAACCACGATGGTCGCGTTGTCGGGGCGACGCAGCTTGTTCACACCCTCGGCGACGATCCGTAAGGCATCGATGTCGAGCCCCGAATCGGTCTCGTCGAGAATCGCGAGCCGTGGTTGCAGCACGGCCATCTGCAGGATCTCATTGCGCTTTTTCTCGCCGCCCGAGAATCCGGCGTTCACGCTGCGGTTGAGCATGGACGGATCCATGTCCACCAACGCGAGGTTCTTTTCCATGATGTCGAGGAATTCGAGCGGGTCGACTTCCTCGAGGCCCTTCGTTTTCCGGATCTCGTTGTACGCCGAGCGCAGGAAGTATGCGTTGGACACGCCCGGGATTTCGACCGGGTATTGAAACGCCATGAACAATCCGGCGTGCGCCCGCTCTTCGGGCTGCATCGCGAGGAGGTCATTGCCGTCGATCGTGGCGGTGCCGCCGGTGACCTCGTATGCCGGGTTGCCCGCCAGCACCTGCGCGAGCGTACTCTTGCCCGAGCCATTCGGCCCCATCACCGCGTGCACCTCGCCCGCGTTTACCGAGAGCGTGATGCCCTTCAGAATGTCCGCGCCGCCGCCGCCGCCGACCCTGGCTTGCAAGTTTCGAATATCGAGCACGATGTCCGTTCCCCGAGTAAGTGACCGCGCGTCGCGGTGCCTAACCGACGCTTCCTTCCAGTGTGATGCCGAGTAGCTGCTGCGCCTCGAGCGCGAACTCCATGGGCAGCTCCTTGAACACGTCCTTGCAGAATCCGGCGACGATCATCGACACCGCGTTCTCTTTCGAGATGCCGCGCTGCTGCAGGTAGAAGATCTGGTCCTCGCCGATCTTCGACGTGGACGCTTCGTGCTCCACCTGCGCGGTGTCGTTGCCGACCTCGATGTACGGGAACGTGTGCGCGCCGCACCGGTTGCCGATGAGCATCGAGTCGCACTGCGTGTAGTTGCGCGCGCCGGCCGCCTTGGGTCCGACGAACACACGCCCGCGATAACTGTTGTTGCCCTGGCCGGCCGAGATGCCCTTCGACACGATCGTCGACCGCGTGTTGCGTCCCAGGTGCAGCATCTTGGTGCCGGTATCCGCTTGCTGGTGATGATTCACCACGGCCACCGAGTAGAACTCGCCCACCGAATTGTCGCCCTGCAAAATCACGCTCGGATACTTCCAGGTGATGGCCGATCCGGTCTCGACCTGCGTCCACGAGATCTTCGAGTTGGCACCGGCGCACTTGCCGCGTTTGGTGACAAAGTTGAAGATGCCGCCGCGTCCCTCTTCATCGCCCGCGTACCAGTTCTGCACCGTCGAGTACTTCACGGTGGCGCTCTCGTGCGCGATCAACTCGACGACGGCCGCGTGCAGCTGGTTCGTGGCGCGCTTGGGAGCCGTGCAGCCCTCGAGATAGCTCACGTACGCGCCCTGGTCGGCGATGATGAGCGTGCGCTCGAACTGCCCGGTGTTGGCCGCATTGATGCGGAAGTACGTGGACAGCTCCATGGGGCACCGGACGCCGGGCGGCACGTACACGAACGAGCCGTCCGAGAACACCGCCGAATTGAGCGACGCGTAGAAGTTGTCGCTGTACGGCACGACGGAGCCGAGATACTTGCGCACCAGGTCCGGATGCTCGCGCACCGCTTCGCCCAACGAGCAGAAGATGATGCCTAACTTGGCCAACTGCTCCCGGTACGTGGTGCCCACCGACACGCTGTCGAACACCGCGTCCACGGCGACGCCGGCCAGGATCTGCTGCTCCTTGAGCGGAATGCCGAGCTTGTCGTACGCCTCGCGGAGCTTGGGGTCGACCTCGTCCAGGCTGCCTAACGGCTTGCGCGTTTTAGGCGCCGAGTAGTAGACCTGGTCCTGGTAGGCGATGGGCTCGTAGCGAACGTTGCCCCAATGCGGCTCGCGCATGGTGGTCCAGCGCCGATACGCCTTGAGCCGCCACTCGAGCAGCCACTCGGGCTCCTGCTTCTTCGCGGAAATCGCGCGGACGGTGTCCTCGCCGAGTCCCGGCGCAATGGTGTCCGCCTCGATATCGGTGACGAAACCGAACTTGTATTCGCGATTGACCAGGTTCTCGATCGAGCTGCTCATCACGTCTCCTTGTTCGTGACGGCCCCGGCATGCCGGAACCGCACGCTGTATTCGCAGGCGCCGCAACCATTCAGGATGTGCGACACGCGGTCTACGGATGCATCGAGTGCTCGCGTCAAAAAGCGACGCTCGGCTTCGCACAGCTCCGGAAAGCGCTCGGCCACAGCGAGGAGGGCGCAGTTGTGCGACACCACGTCGGTCGTGTCGGGCGTCTCGCGCCACTCGGTCATGAAGCCTTCGTTGGCCATGGTGCGCGTGACAAGCTCGAGACGATTCTGCGGCGACGCGCCCGCAAGCGCAGGCTCGAGGCGCTCGGCGATCGTGTCGAACTGGGACTCGAGCATCGAGACTGCGGCCTCGCGTCCGTCGCGGCGCTCAAGCTGCTCGAGCAATTGTAGCAGGGTGCCCTCGTAACGGCGCGGGAACAGCGCTTCGCCGCGCTCAGTTAGCCGATACGCGAAGGCAGGCGCACCGACACCACGGCGCTCCCGATCGTATTCGACTAGTTGTTCGGACTCGAGCTCCCTGAGGTGGTGTCGCACCGCGTTGAGCGACACGCCGAGCCGTTCCGCGAGGTCGGCCGCGGTGAGGCGGCCAGCCACGGCGGGAGCACGCTTGAGCTCGATGAGAATCGCTGCCCGCGTACCCTTTTGGCCGCCGGCAGCGAGTCGTAGATCGTGGTGCAACACGACATCACTCCACACTCGATCTTGCAATCCTAAGTGAATCTATCGGGATTGTCAAGATAATGTGGCAGTTTTGGTCTGAATTATAACTGCTTGATGTCGTGCGACTTAGCCAGTGCCGTCTAGCGCTTGAACGCTACGAAAAACACCAGCAAGGCCACGATGGCGCCCAGGCCGATCACCCACGGAATGAGCGGGTTCCGCGGGCGTTTGACGCCGTGCGTGTACTTTCGAGACTCGCTGGTCACCACGCGATCCAGCAGCACTGTATTGCGACGGCTGAACGAGTCGTCGGCGTGATCCTCGAACTGGACCAGGCTGATGCCGGGCGGCAGCTGGCGCCGCGTGAATGTGAACGTGGTCTCGCCGATCGCGATTCGGTCGCCTTCGACCAGCATTCGTGGCGTGCCAACCGGCGCTTCGTTCACGCGCGTACCAGTGGAGCCCATCGAGTAGATCACGAACTGCCCGCCTTCCGACTTCACGTCGCAGTGGAAGCGGGATACGGTCGGATCCTTGAGCACGATGCCGCAGCCGATCTCCCGTCCGATCTGCAAGACGCGTTTCCGGAGCGCGTACCCGCGGCGCGCGTTTGAGTCGATCAAGTACGATGCCGGCGGGTCGCCGAGCGGCTCAGGGCGGGGCGAGTCCTTCTCTTCGAGGAAGACGAAGCGTGCGGAGCCGGCGGCGATCACGTCGCCCGAGTTGAGCGTGGCGCCTTCCGTGGGCGCCTGCGAATCGTTCAGGACGACTATGTTCTGCGCTGAGGCCGGGACGATGCGCGCACCGTCCGATTGGGTCTGCACGCGAAAGTGCCGCGCCGCGAGATCGCGGCCGGTGAGTCGCCACGTGGCCTGCGAGCCGCTGCCCACCACGAGGTCTCCATTCAATTCGCGCGGGTTGTCCTCGAGGTCGGGCACACCTTCGAGCTCAAGAAACGGCATCGGCGGATTCTCCAGTCGTCAGTCTGCTGTTCAGCATTTGTGATGTGATGCTCGTGCGTCCTGATATACCCACGAAGGATGGCGGAGTATCACGCGAATGCACACCGGCCACGTCACGGCGGACCCATCCGGCGGGACAGCGGTGTCCGCGACCAACCGGCCGTCCGGCATTGCCAGTCCCAGAGCCTGGTCCAGGCGCCGCGCCAGTGCGGGCAGTCCGCATCGTATTAACGCGCGATCGGACGGCGTGGCAACATTGGCGGAGCGGAGGTAGGTGATAGCGGGGCGGTGGCGTTGAGGTTCGCGGCGTCGGCTCGCATTTTCCATGACAGTGCGTGACAGAACGCCCTGTTTCCTCCCTCTGTTTGCGATCTGTGGTGGTCTTGATTCAACCCCGTTTTTCAATCCGCGCAGCTCACCGATACGCCGGCCTCCTCTTATCGGGCTCGGCGTTGTCGCTCGTTGCGTGCGGCGGCGGAGACAAAAAGCCCGCGGCACGCGCTCGACCCGAACCGGTGGTGGTAGAGAGTACGAGTGTTGCCGACACGCTTTCGACGGACTCGGGCGCCGACACAGCAGGACAGAACGCGAGCGCGACGGTGCACGTGGAGGACACAACGCGCGTGCGCGGCGCCGGCATCGAGCAGATCGGACAACTGCCGCCGCTCGCCGATTCGATCGCGAACCAGATGACCTTCCTCGCGACGTTTCAAACCACGTTCCTCGCGGCGTCGCGCGCGAAGCATCTGCTGTTGGACATCGGCCGCGTCGACGGCAAGCTGAAAGGGAAAGCGCGGCTTGCGGCCTATCACGCGGCGGTGCAGCAGATGTCGCCGGTGAAGGTGGGCGATCATTTCGTGCTGCACGGTCCGTGGGGTTCGAGTGATGCGACCGTGACCGGCTTTGACCAGTGGCACGGCCGCATCGTGGCCAAGCTCCGGGTTCCGCCTAACGTAGACAGTCTGGCGCGCGAGAAGCTCACGCTGGTGGCGCTGGCCGTGCGCGCGGACAGCGACAGCGCCGCGGCGCCGGCGGTGGACAGCTGTGCGCACCGCGGTCCCGCGGATTCGACGATGCTGGCGCGCGCGGCGGCTGTCCGTGACTCGCTGATGCTCATCTTGCAGGGCGACACGGCGCGTATGCCGCCCGACGTGCTCAAGGGTCGCAAGCTGACGTCGTCTCAGATATACGGCTGCTTCGGCTCGGCGCACGTGTTGCTGTTCGCAAATTCCGCGGCGGATGTGAACCGGTACACGCGCGAGTTCGCGGTGTTGATCGACACGACGGGACGCGTGGTGCCGCTGCATGTCGCGGACATCCGGTTCAAGGTGCACGATGCGATCCGGGCGCTCGACGTAGATGGAGACAAGGTGGATGACGTGTCGGCGATCGGACGCGGCGAGCTCACGGGTGGAACGGTGCTGCTGCGGCTGGATCTCGGGAAGAAAAGGTTGACGTATGTAATGAGTGGATTTGCGTGGGAAGACTTCTAAGTTCAAAGAATCGACGTATGGAGACCGACATGAGTTCGTACAGCACGCAAATGGCCGCGGCGCGGAATGGCGAGACCACCGACGCGATGCGCGTGGTGGCGCGGCGTGAGGGGCTCGATGTGGAGGAGGTGCGCAGCGAAGTCGCGCGCGGCCGGCTGATCATTCCGGCGAACGTGCGGCATCTCGCGGGGAAGCTCGAGCCGATGTGCATCGGGAAAGTCGCGAGCGTGAAGATCAACGCGAACATCGGGAACTCGGCGGTCACATCGTCGATCGAGGAAGAACTCGAGAAGCTGCATCTCGCCGTGCGCTATGGCGCGGACACCGTCATGGATTTGTCGACGGGCAGAGACATCGACGCAGTGCGCGAGGCGATCATCGGCGCGTCGACCGTGCCGATCGGGACGGTGCCGATCTATCAAGCGGTGCTGATGGGCAAGGAGCTCGAGGAGCTCACGGCGAACGATCTGTTGGACGTGATCGAGCATCAGGCGCGGCAGGGCGTGGACTACATGACCATCCATGCCGGCATTCTGCTCGAGCACCTGCCGCTCGTCTACGGACGTGTGACGGGGATCGTGAGCCGCGGCGGTTCGCTGCACGCGGTGTGGATGATGCACCACCGGCGGCAGAATCCGCTGTACGAGCGGTACGACGACCTGCTCGAGATTCTGCGCAGGTACGACGTCACCATCTCGTTAGGCGATTCCCTGCGGCCGGGGTCGGTGCACGACGCGAGCGACCGCGCGCAGTTCGCCGAGCTCGAGACGTTGGGCGAGCTCACCAAGCGGGCGTGGGCGCGCGACGTCCAGGTGATGGTGGAAGGGCCGGGGCACATCCCGATGCAGGAGATCGAGATGAACGTGCGGAAGCAGAAAGAGATCTGCCTCGAGGCGCCGTTCTATACGTTAGGCCCGCTGGTGACGGACATCGCGCCAGGATACGACCACATCACGAGCGCGATCGGCGCGGCGATGATCGGGTGGCACGGGGCGGACATGCTATGCTACGTGACGCCGAAGGAGCACCTGGGCCTGCCGAACGCGGAAGATGTGCGCCAGGGCGTGATCGCGTACAAGATCGCGGCGCACGCGGCGGACATCGCGCGCGGCCGGCCCGGCGCGCGCGACCGCGACGACGCGTTGTCGCGGGCCCGGTACGCGTTCGACTGGAACGAGCAGTTCCGGTTGTCGCTCGACCCGGAGCGCGCGCGCGAGTACCACGACGAAACGCTGCCGGCGGAGTACTTCAAGAGCGCCGAGTTCTGCGCGATGTGCGGACCCAAGTTCTGCTCGATGCACCACTCGCGGACGATCGACGAGGGGATCGCGCAGCTGGCGCGCGAGCGCGGCCTAACGGACGACGTCCCCGTCGTGGCGGAGGAAGCGGCGGCCGCCGCCGGCGACTGACAGGCAGTGGCGCTCTCGTCCCGCGAGCGCGCGGCGCTGCGCGCCGAAGCCAATCATCTCGACGCGACGGTGACGGTCGGCGTGGGCGGCATCACGCCGGCCGTGGTGCAGTCGCTCGAGGATGCATTCCGGTCGCGCGAGCTCGTGAAGGTCCACATCGGGCGCAATGCGAACGTCGCGGCGCGGGACGCGGCCGCGGAGCTCGCGCGTGCGACGCACGCCGACGTGGTGCAGGTGATCGGACACACCACGACGCTCTTCCGCCTCAACCCGGAGCTGCGCGTGCGACAGGCCAAGCGCGCAGCGCGCGACGCTCAGTGATGGGTCGTATCCGCCGGTAGCTTGAGTACCCGTATCGAGCGGTGCTCGAGCTGCACGTCGAGGGCGTGCACCTCCTTGGTCTTGAGCGATTGCCAGCGTGCGATCGCGGCATCCAGACGGCGCTCGATCGCGGGCACCGCGGCGGCGGCTTGTGTGGTCGGATCGGCATCGGCGCCCTCGATGACATTGAGCAGTGCGAGCAGGTCGCCGTTCAGGCGCACGAGGTTGTCTTCGTTAGGCGACGCACTCCCGCCGCGGCGCTCGCCCGCCAGCGTGGCGAGGCTGTCTTCCATGCCGCCCATGATCTTCGAGATCGCTGTCGTCGAATCGCCGGCGCTCCTACGCCGTGCGGCCAATTGCGAGCGCAGCGCGCGCACCTGGGTGAGCGCCGTATAGTCGCGGTGCATGGCGCTCGTGATGCGCTGCGCGAGCGCGAGCTGGCGCGCGAGGCCGGCCTCCGGCGTCTGCACGCGCGGATCCATGCGCACCTCGAGGGGCTCCGCGAACGTGCGGCCGCCGACGGTGAGGCGCACAGTGAACCGGCCGGGAAGGACGCTCGGGCCTAACGGAGTACGCGGCGTGTCGTGCAGGATCGCCGAGATGGGATACTCGTGCTCGAGCGCGTCCGGCGGCGGGTAGTGCAGGTCCCACACGAATCGGTGCATGCCCGACTCGGCCGACAACGGCTGGAACGGCTTCACCCAATACGTGGGGACGTTGAGCTCCGTGTCCGGTGGCGGCGCGACGTCGGCGCTCGAGAACCGGCGCACCAGCGCGCCGCGCCCGTCGAGAATCTCGAGCGACAGTGCGTTAGGCGGCGAGCCGGCGCCGATCCAGTAGTCGATGATCGCGCCGTCGGGCGGATTCCGCCCGGAGGGCTCGTCCGGCGGAAGCGGCGTGTCGGTATTCGCATCGCGGCGCACGCGGTAGGCGGGCGCGGGCCTGAACAAGAACGCGGGCGACGACGCCACGTGTGCGTCCAATTGTCTCAGCGGCGCGATGTCGTCGAGCACCCAGAACGAGCGGCCGTGCGTCGCGATCACGAGATCGTTGTCGTGCACGATGAGATCGCGGATCGACGTGACCGGCAGGCCGAGCCGCAGCGACTGCCAGTGCGCGCCATCGTCGAACGACACGTAGACCGTGTGCTCCGTGCCGGCGTACAACAGGCCGCGGCGCACGGGATCTTCGCGCACGACGTTCACCGGCTCGTCGTCAGGGATGCCGGTGGTGATCGACTGCCACGTCTTGCCGCCATCGTGCGTGCGGTAGATGTACGGATGCAAGTCGTCCACACGGAGGCGCGACGCCGACGCGTACGCCGTCGCGCTGTCGAAGTGCGACGCGTCGATCTGCGTGACCTTGCTCCACGCCTCCATGCCGGATGGCGTGACGTTGCGCCAGTGCGCGCCGCCATCGCGCGTCAGCTGGATCACACCATCGTCCGTACCCACCCAGATGAGGTTCGCATCGCGCGCCGATGGTGCGATCGAATAGATCACGCCGCGGTGCGGGTGCTGCGCCGCTTGTTGGGCGTAAACGCCGAGGCTCGACGGCACGCCCGGATCGGCGCGAGTGAGGTCGGGACTGATCGTGGTCCAGCTACGCCCGCCGTTAGTCGTCTTGAACAGCACCTGCGCCGCGAAATACAACACGTGCGGATCGGCGGGCGAGAAGATGATCGGTGCCGTGCGATCGAAGCGGTACGCGCCGCTGCGCAGTACCACGGGTCCCACATCCTGCACTTGTCCCGTGGTCTCGTCGTACCGCGTCACTTTGCCGCCGTAGATGATGCCCGGGTGCAGCGGATCGGGGACGGCGTATCCGTACTCCTCCACGCCAACGGGATGCCAATTGCGGAACGTGATCTCGCCGTCGTTCCCGCGACTCGAGACGCCGGCTGATCCGCTCTCCTGCTGCCCGCCGTATACCCGATACGGGAATCGATTGTCGGCGGCAACGTGGAACATCTGCCCGGTTGGCTGATTGTACCACGAGCTCCACGTCTCGCCGCCGTTCACGGTGATCGTTGCGCCCTGGTCGCTGCCGATCAGGATGATCTTCGGATTGTCGGGGTTGATCCAGATGCGGTGATAGTCGTCGCCGCCGGGTGCGCCCTTGATGGCGGTGAAGGTGTGACCGCCGTCAGTCGACCGGTAGGTCGACGTGTTGGCGACGTAGATCTCGTCTGCGTTAGTCGGGTCCACCTGCACTTCGGCGAAGTCGTCGCCGCGGCCGTAGACGCGTTCTTCGCCGTTCACGCGCGTCCACGATTCGCCGGCGTCGTCGGAGCGATACACGCCGCCCAACTTCGGCGGCGCCTGCACCATCGCGTACAGCCGATGGCCATCGCTCGGCGCCACGGCGATGCCAATGCGGCCGAGTCCCTGCGCAGGTGTGGGAAGTCCGCCGGTGAGCTGCTTCCAGGTGGCGCCGCCGTCGATCGACTTGTACAATCCGCTGCCGGGTCCGGCGTAGGCGTTGTCGTACTCCCATGGACCCTGGCGCGCGGCCCAGAGCACCGCGTAGATCACCTGCGCGTTGGTCGGGTCGAACGCGAGTGCCACGGCGCCGGTGTTCTCGTCGTGAAAGAGCACTTTCTCGAACGTGGCGCCGCCGTCGGTCGAGCGGTACACGCCACGCTCTGCGTTAGGCCCGTACGGGTGCCCGAGGATGGCGACGAAGAGGCGGCTGGGATCGTGCGGATCGACGGCGATGGCAGCGGTTTGCTGTCCGTCGCGGAGCCCGGGCAAGTGGGTCCAGGTGTGGCCGGCGTCTGTGGACTTGTACAGACCGTCGCCGATCGAGAGGTCGGGGCGCTGCAGGCCTTCGCCGCTCCCGACATAGATGATGTTCGGATCGGACGGTGCTACGGCGAGCGCGCCGATGGAGCCGATGGGTTCCTGATCGAAGATCGGCATCCATACGCGGCCGTAGTCCGTGCTCTTCCACACGCCACCGTCGGTGGCGGCGACGTAGAAGAGATTCGGTTGTCCGCGGACGCCGGTCGACGCGACCGTACGTCCGCCGCGATACGGGCCGATCATGCGCCAGTGCAGGCCGGCGAAGAGCGACGAGTCGATTTGTTGGGCACTCGCGAGCGACGGGACGCACGCGAGCATGAGCGATGCGCGGAGCAGTACAGTATGGAAGCGCGAAGACATGGATGATCGGGCAGACGGGGACGAACGGGATCGACGCAGCAGCCAGATAGCTGATAGCGCGGGCGCGGTGCGCGCAAGATCTACGCGACACGGCGCACCGGCCCCATCATCGAGCATGACCTGCATCGAAGGAGAACGTAGCATGAACGTACGTCCTGCGCGTACCGCCGACGCGTCGTCGATCAAGGCGTTGATCGACCTATATGTGCCGGACGGAACGCTGCTGCCGCGCACACTCGATTTCATTCGCGAGCACGTCGCGGATTTTCTGGTGGCCACGGACGACGATGTGGTGGTGGGCTGCGTGCACCTCGAGGAATACGCGCCGAGCCTGGCGGAGATCCGGTCGCTGGCAGTGGATCCGGGCGCGCAAGGGCAGGGGATCGGCGCGGCGCTGGTGCGCACCGCGGAAGATCTGGCGCAGCGTCGTGAGCTGTCGACCTTGTTCGCGGTGAGCAACAGTGAGCAGTTCTTTCGCGGGTTGGGCTACGAGCCCGAGCACGTGCCGGAGCTGGATCGCGAGCGGAGCGAGGTGAGCAAGTACAAGGGCGTGTACGCTCGGGCGCTGTCGCGCCGGTCATAGCGGCGCGGTCGGACTGCGCGCCGGACGGCACCCGAAAATATATTGGATATCAATATATTTGCGTCAGGGGCATGGTTCTCGCAGCGCACATGACCGGCTTCCCCATCAACGGCAGGAGCCCGAGAGTCGCGGGAACAGCACCATCACGAGTGCATAATGCGCTCACGGCGCGTCGACTCGAATGTCCAACCATTTGTCCCGCGGCCGCGACGCGGCATGGGTGCGGGACGGACATCACCATGCAACGCCAGAAGATCGTCTCGATGATCGCCGCGCTCATGGCAAGCGCGGGCGCGGTCGTCGCGCTGAGCGGGTTCACCCGGCCGGTCGATCAGTCGCAGGCCAAGACCATCGCGATCAAAGCGTGCGGCGGCGGGACGGTCAAATCGGAACGCGATGGCGGGACGCGCAACGGCGACAAGGTTTACACGTTCGACGTGAACGTGGCGAACAAGTCGTTCGTCGAGAAAGTCAACGTGGATGCGAAGACGGGGGCGGTGCTGGACGTGACGTACGCGGGCCAGCAAGCCTGACCGCTTGGATAGCGGGCGGGTTCGCGCGCGAACCCGCCCAGGCCGGTGCGTTAGGCGCGGGCGTCGCGCGCGAAGTGCCCCGTCGCGAGGAAGGTGAAGGCCTGCGAGAGCGCGCGCGGATTCCATGGGAGGAACCCGTGTCCGCCGTGCACGATGAGGTGGTCGCGCATGCCGACGAGTCGCGTGGCGCTGACGGACACCAGGCCATCGTTAGGCGTTCCGATCCAGCGGCCGAACAGCGCGGGCCGGCGCCGGACGCCGGCGATGACGCCGAGCTCGAACGTCGCCTCGGGCAAGCGGCGGGGTACGCTCTCCGCGCCGGTGCCCAACTCCAGCCCGGCTGGTCCCATGATGCGGCGAAAAATCCGCGTGTGGCGCAGATGCTGCGCGATCTCGTTCCCGGCGTTCGGCGGTCCCAGCATCACCACCCGGCCCAGGTTGGGCGGCGGGCCGAAGGTGATGAGCGCGCGGACGATGATGCCGCCCAACGAGTGGGTCAGAAAGTGGATGCGCCTGTCGCCTAACGGCGGCAGGGCGTCGAGGTCGCGGCGCAGGGCATCGGCGTGGCCGTGGATGCCTCGGCGCGCCGAGGAATATCCCCAATTGCACACGGCATAGCCGCGGCGGCGCGCCATGAGCGCCGCGGGCCGCATGGATGCGCGCGTGCGCTTGAGCCCGTGCACCAGCACGAGCAGATCGGAAGACAACGGTGTGGAGCGCGCGGGCTCAGAACTCGCGGCGCTTCATCTCCTTGAACATACGGGCCGCTTCGCCGGTGTCGTCGGGCGCCGGTGGCCGCGTGGCGTCGACGGTCGCATCGTATGCCTTGTTGCGCGGCTTGTTCTGCGCGATGGATTTGGCGGCGTTCTTCCGGGCGAGCGCGAGGATTTTCTTGTCGTCCATGGGTTCGGGGGCGAGAGTGTACTGAAATTTAGAGAGGGACGCCCCTGGTGGAAGCGCCGTCACGCCATCGCGTCCTCGAGCGCCGCCCGCCCCGGCGCTGGTTCGCGCGTCACCGTGCTCGGGTCCTTGTCATCACGCGTGCCGAGGAACACGGGCTGCCTGAGCAGCCCGTCGGCGGTCCACTCGTTGAACTTGACCTCGACCACGAGCGTCGGCCGTACCCAGTGCGCCGGTTCGTTGGGCTTGGGCGGGTTCGCGAACGGCGACGTCTTGCGGCCCAACTTTGCCAGCTGCGCATGCACCTCGCGCAGTGATTGGTGGTCGAATCCGCCGCCGACGTGGCCGGCGTAGATGAGCCGGTCGCCATCGTAGTAGCCCACGAGGAGCGCGCCCAAATACTGGCGCGACTTCCGCGGCTCGGTGTATCCGCCCACGACGAATTCCTGCCTGCGCTCGAGCTTGAGCTTGAGCCAGGCGTTGGATCGCTGGCCCAACGCGTAGGGCGCGTCGGTGCGCTTGGCCATGACGCCTTCCCAGCCGGCGGCGCGCGCCTTCCGGAGCATCTCGCGCGCGCCACCCGGCGCCGAGTCGCCTAACCGGAGGTGCGCGCCGGTGCGGTTGCGCATGCGCAGCTCGAGACGCTTGCGGCGTTCGGTCCACGGCTCGTCGACCAACACCTCGTCGCCGTCGAGCAGCAGGTCGAACACCATGAGGGCCGCCGGCGCGTCGTCCACCAATCGCGTGATGTCGGCATCGCCCTGCACGTGCACGCGCGACTGGAGTCCCTGGAAGCGGCCCGGTTTGCCGCGCTCGAGCGCGACGATCTCGCCGTCGAGGACGAGCGGACGCCGGGCGCGAGCGGCAAGCTGTTCCAGCGCGTCGACGATTTCGGGGAACTGCTTGCTCTTGTCGAGATCGTTGCGCGTCATGAGACGCACCTGGTCGGCGGTGGCGTAGGCGAGTACGCGAATGCCGTCGTACTTGGGTTCGAACGTCCATCCATCGCCCTGCGGCACTTCGCTGCCGACGCGCGCGAGCATCGGCTCGAGCGAAGGCGGATCGCCGTCAGATTTGCGCGAGCTGTGCCACACCGCGCGCGCGGGCGTCTCCTTGCTCTTGCGACCGCGCCGCGGGCGCTTGCCCTCCGCGATCTCGTCCATGGTGCGTCCGGTGGCGGCCGAGGTCTCGACATCGGCGACGATGTCCGCGCCGGGCTTGGCGTCTTCGTCGCGATGTTTGATCAGCAGCCACTGCGGCTTGTTCGGCGCACCGCGCTTGGTGCGCACCAGCACCCACGAGCCGTGCAGGCGCTCGCCGTCGAGCTCGAACTTGAGGTCGCCCGACGAGTACCCGCGCCGCAGTGCCTCTTCCGCGTTAGGCGAAGGCGGATCGCTGGTGTATGTGCCGCGGTCCCAGACCATCACCGTGCCGCCGCCGTATTCGCCCTGCGGGATGGTGCCCTCGAACGTATTGTACTCGATCGGATGGTCTTCGACCTGCATCGCGAGGCGTTTCACCGA
>Ga0157369_10002981_pt1 | contig 20257 bp, 18 predicted proteins | sample C25metaG_FD_113461 | JGI IMG/M metagenome (GOLD analysis project Ga0157369, IMG submission 113461) | Corn rhizosphere microbial communities from Kellogg Biological Station, Michigan, USA - C2-5 metaG | ecosystem: Host-associated > Plants > Roots > Rhizosphere > Soil | place: USA: Michigan...
GTCCAGGACCTGGGCCACAATTCGGATTAACGTGGGCATGGAATCCATGGTCGCCCGGCGGTAGACCGACCAGCCGTGGCGTGATCTGTAAGCCTGTTTGGGTGTCGGACAAAACAAGCGTGCCAATCTCCTTCCCGACGCCGTTGGCATCGATTGCGTTCATGGTAATCGTCTCGCTAGCGGCATAAGCAGCGCTCGCACCAGTTACGATGGTCGCGGCAGCCAGCGTCACAACGTTGGATCTCATCTGAGCCTCCCATTTCGGGATCGAGTATCGTAGCGAGTTAAATTAGCACACTGAAAGTGGCCGAGTGTGGTTCGAGCGGAGGTAGCTCCACGGCCCCGCTGATGTCGCATAAGGGCAAACGTGCCGTCTTTACGGTCGGCTGGTCACTTCCGGTCTGCCTCAATAATCAGACGTCTGCTGTGTCGACCGCCACTTCGCGAAAGTGCCAGAAGCAGAGCTTGCGCTGGGCCGCCACTCCTGTGCTTTGACCTCAATCCAGCCTTGCCGCTTCTGGGATTCGCGGCTAAGTCCTGGAATTGCTACCACACGACCATCCGATCTTGGAGGTTGATGGTCCTGCCATCGAGCCCCAAAGGTCGCGTTTCGAATTCTATTCACCTCGTCGCCGCGCCGTCCAAGATCCTATACATTCGTGGGCTCGCTTGGGTGCAGGGATCCGAGAGTGGTGCGGCTGGATCGGGCCCCGGCGGATATCAATAACATTGCGGGAGCGGCGACCAGGAGGTAACAGGCGGCCCCGATCCTGAGCGTCGTATCAATACTGAAGGCAATGCTGGCGGCAACGCCGACGCTTGCCGCGAGCACGCCTGCGGCACCGTTGATGCCCCAGAACCATGGCGTGGGGCCCGCGCTGATTGCAGAGATCAATCGCATGCCGGTGGGAAATCCAAAACCCATCAGGAAGCCTGCCGGCGCCAGGACAAGAACACAGAGGCCGGCGCGAACGAGCAGACCCGCTCCATCAAGATCGACCAAGAGCGGAGGCAGCCAGAGCGGCAACGCAAACAAGTAAGCGGCACTCGCCACGCTCCAGGCTAAGAGCTTGCCTGTTCCGGCAAGGCGCATGCGCTCGGATGCCAGGCTGCCGATGCCTGTCCACAGGATCAGGCTGAACAGAACGACACTCAACGCGTAGACGGGATGACCGAGGAAGACGCTCATTCGCTGTAAGAGAGCGATCTCGACCATCATGAACCCGCTTCCGATCAGAACGAAATAAACGGTGCCGCCCACGGCCAGCTGCCAGCCGGCTTCTCTGACTGTCGGTTGGAGCGGAACGATGATCGTAGCGGCGACCAGCGCGACCGAAATCAGAATGAGCATGGCGAGGGTCAGCGTCGCGACGAGGTTGCCCGCGAACACGCCGGTGTGAGTGAGGTGCGAGAACACGTCCGCGTCAAACAGCGTGGCGAACCGCAACTGGTTGAAGAAGAAAGGGCGGGCATCGGTCGGCGGCGTGAGGTCGAGATAGAAGCCGGTCGTCGCCCGGTCGAGCATGCGACGGTCCGTAGCGCTGACGATCTTCTCGAGCACGGCGGATGGCGCGGACGTGTCCGGGCTTAACAGCACGGTGAATTCATTGGCTTTGGCGGCTTCCTCGAGAGCCCTGAGCGCGGCCGGAGAGAGCGGTGACTTCGTCACGATCAGGGTCGCTACCTTCCCCGCTGCGGCGAGGAACAGGTGGCGGCGAGGCTCGGCGGCGCCGCTTGCGAGAAGGGTCGCGACGGCAAGGCTGACCAATCGTCCCGTCTCGTTCACTTCGCCGGGCGCGTACCAGCGGCTCACCGTGAACAAGCCACTTGGGTTAAGCCGATCGAGAAAGCGTTGCCAGGCCTCGACTGTGTAGAGACCATTTTCTGTGAGCGTGAAGGCGCCGGCGCCGGTCGCCGCCCAGGTATCGATCAGGCTCATCTGGATGACATCGAAGGAGCGCGGTGTGCGGGCAAACCAGCTGCGCGCCTCGTCGACCTCGAACTTCACCCCATCCAATGTGGCAATCGCCGTATAGCCGGAAAAGTGGCGCTCCAGGACGTCGATGATGATCGGATTGATCTCGACGCCCGTCACCTCACTCAGGCCGAAGAGGCGTTGCGACAGGACGTCCCGACCGCCGCCCACGCCGATCACGGCCCCCGTTTTCAGGTCCGGAATGGCATAGGCAAGGTTGGTCACGTCATAGCGCAGGAACCCCAGGTTCGCGAGGACTCCATCGAAGCGGTACAGGGCGGTGCCGGCGCCGCCGTCGATATTCAGTGCTCGCTGCTCAATGGTCGAATGTGGCAAGCGAGGCGAGGCGCCGAACATCGCCGGCGGGACCGTTTCGCTCCGACTGACGGTGATGCGGGAAAACGAATTCCAGCGATCGAACGCAAGGTCGGCCGGCATTTCCACGTGATTCTTGATGATCGTCGGTCGAACGCCATAGGTCGTGAGCATGTTCGCAATCGCAAAAAGTAGGCAGCCGGTGACAATGCTTCGGCGGTAGCGAAAGAGCTTGGACCCGGGCGAGGTGGCTGCGGGCAGGGTGCCGAGTCCGGAGCCGGCGAAGCCGAGTGCGGCGAGCCCGATGAGCGCGCCGACCCACAACACCGCTGATGGCCCGCTCATCACATTTAGGAGCACGAGGACACCGATGCACCCAGCGGCCGCACCGATCAGATCCGCTCCGTAGACATTTCCGATTGCATAGGGACTGCGCGTCAGGGCCAGGCTCACGACAACGCCCGAAAAGAAAAATGGAACGGCAAGGCAGAGCGCGAATTCCGCCCAAGCGACCAGGGAGGTGAGCGATGGCGAAGCACCTGTCACCAACGTCAATTGCACGAGCATGGCAAGATCGGTCGTCAAGGCGAAGGCCAGCGCCGCCACGGCCAGGTCGTAGGACAGTTGCGCCGGTCTGAACCTCTCCCTGCGCAAATAGACAGAGACCGCGCCGGCGGTCAGGCCGAACATGGCAATGCTGATGACGAAGAAGGCCAGGTGGTACCATGAGATAACGGAAATGATTCTGGTCTCGATGATTTGCAGCATCAACGTCGCTGCCGTCACCAAGCCAAGAGCCACATAGAATCGGACTCTTCGGCCGGTTTCGTCCCGCGAATTCCCTTTCGGTCGATGCACGCGCCCTCCCCGCCGATATGCGGCTGCCGAGCTGGGCCCCACGGTGATCTCTGGGTTAGCAATCTGTCCGTACGGCCTTGCGATGGCCTGTGCTGGGACTCATAAGACTGTCATATTAACCAAAAAACTCCAACGATTTCGGAGCCTCTGGGACACAGAAGATTGTCGCAGGGCCTTCGCCAACGATCATCTGGATGCCTTCTTCAACGCATCCGTCGATGCGGCGATCGCGCTTTCATCTTTTGTGATTGTTGCCGAAGCGGAGGGCTTGGGCGTCTGTCCAATCAGCGCCGTCAGAAATCACGCCGCCACCCTCGCCCGCTTGCTGCGATTACCCGGCTACGTCTTCCCGGTGGCCGGCCTGGCCGTCGGCTATCCCGCCGAGGCACCCCAGCGAAGTCATCGTCTGCCGCTTTCGGTAACGCTGCACTACGACGCCTACAGCGAAGACGGTCTCGACGGCAAGATCGACGAATATGATCGTCGACGATCGGCAGCCCAACCCCACACGTTCCAACGATATCTTAAGCAGTTCGGGCCGTCGGACAGCTATGGCTGGTCCGAAGACAAGGCGAGGCAATACGCCTTTCCGGAACGCCAGGACTTCGGCGCTTATGTTAGGGAAATCGGCTTCAAGCTCGAATGAAGCGTCAGGCCGCCCCGACGCAGTCCTGCACGACGATCAGGATTGGTCGAGACCGACTCCCGGTTGAGAGCCGGTCCAAGGTTCATCCTAGCTGCCACTCTCGTTATGGACATAATCGAAGAACAGATCCTTCCAGTCGGTCGTCGTCTGGTTGATGAGCCCGGCGTCATGCATGCTCTGCAGGAAAACGAGAACCTTTTGGGGCGCGGTCGTCCATTTGTTCTGGGGATTCTTGATGATCGCTTCCGCTTCTTCCGGCGTCAGCTTCAGGTGTTCCTCCTTAAGCCAGATGTCCGCCGCTTTCTTTGGGTCCGCGTTGATCAGCTTGATGCTTTCCTCGAGAGCGTCATAAAACGCCTGTGCCACTTTCGGATTCTCGGTGATGAACTTGTTCGTCGCCCAGACCACGCTGAAGGTGTGCGGGCCGCCGAGCACGTCGTAGCTATCGAGAACCTTGTGCGCTCTCGGGTCCTTCAGCTCCATTTCCTGGAATGGCGATGATCCGAAATGCGCGGTGATGCCGGACTTGCCGCCCAGCATGGCGACCATGGCATCCGGGTGGCTCAGCGAGACGGTGAGAGGATCGAGCTTTGTCGCCTGTCCTCTTCCGAATTGCTTTTCCGCCGCCATTTGCAGCGTCGTCGCCTGGATCGAGGTCTTGACCGTCGGCATGGCGATCTTGTCGGCCTCGGTGAAGTCGGCAATCGTCTTGACCTTGGGATTGACTGTTACGAGATCCAGCGGCAGCGAGGCCATCGCCGAAACGCCCTTGATCTTGTAATTGTTGAGCGTGCGCGACCAGACCGTCAGCATGGGTCCGACGCCGCCCGATGCGATATCGAGGTTTCCGGACAGCAGCGCGTCGTTCATGCCGGACCCGGCGGAAAACTGCAGCCATTCGGCCTTTACGGTTACACCGGCTTGCTGCGCGTGCTTTTCGATCAGATGTTCATCCTGCATGACCATCAGCGGCAGATATGGAACGCCATATTGCTTCGCGAGCCGAATAGTTGCGACCTCCGCTTGCGACGGGGTCGCGAAACTTGCCACCGCAATTGCGCATAGCGCGATGTATCCGTATTTCACTAATATCTCCTCCCTATTCTTTGATAGTTCGCGAACGGTTCTGACCGACCGGTCAGCTTTGAACGCCCCAGCGGTGGATCGTTCTTTGTTCGATCATGCGGAAGATGACGTTCTCGACGATCAACCCGATCAAAATCACGGTGAGAAGTCCGGCGAACACGCTCGGGATGTCGAGCATGTTCTTGTTCTCGAAGATGTACCACCCAAGGCCGCCCGAGCCTGAGCTCACGCCGAAGACGAGTTCCGCCGCGATCAAAGTTCGCCAGGCAAACGCCCAGCCAATCTTGAGACCGGTCAAGATGCTAGGGAAGGCTGCGGGAATCAGGATTTTCAGGACGAAAGACGGGCCGCTGAGACCATAGTTTCGGCCAACCATTTTCAACGTCTTGCTTACGGACAGAAAACCCGCATGCGTGTTCAAAGCGATCGCCCACGTGACCGAGTGTACCAGCACGAAGATGAGGCTTCCGTTCCCCAGTCCGAACCAGATCAAAGCGAGCGGCAATAGCGCGATCGCCGGAAGGGGATTGAACATCGAGGTCATGGTCTCAAGAAAATCCCGGCCGATCCGCGATGCGATCGCGAGGCCGGTCAATAGCGAAGCGAGCATGATGCCGGCCGCGTATCCCATCAAGAGAACCTTGATCGAGCTCCATGCGCGAGCGGGCAGCACGCCGCTTGCGACGGCCTTCACAAAGGCCACCATGGTCGCGCTGAATGTCGGAAACAGCAGTTCGTTGTTAAGCCACCGGCCGTAAACTTCCCATATGATCGCGAGCGCGATGAGGATCAGGCCTTTCCTGACGAAGTCCTCGCCGTACAACTTGTCGAACAGAGAACGCGGTTTCTCGACGACCCTTATTTCTTCGAGGCTTGGAGGGTTCCGGATTTCTGGACGGGAGGTGCTCATCATCTCGGTACCTGCCACCACGCTCATCTGCTTAGGCATGCGCCGCCTCCGCTGGAGTTTCCGCGAACAGCATTTCGTGGATTTCGCGCTCGAGATGCATGATATCCTCGGGGCTTGTGGCGCTGTTGAGCTCAGCGCGCACCGTGCCGGGATGCGGAGAAAGAAGAAGGATGCGGTTGCCGATCTTGATGGCTTCCGCGATCGAGTGGGTGACGAACATGACGGTGAAGCGCGTTTTGTCCCAAAGCCCGAGTAGTTCGTCTTGCATCTTGCGTCGCGTCAGGGCATCGAGCGCCGCGAATGGCTCATCCATCAGGAGGATATCGGGTTCCATGGCCATGCCACGCGCGATCGCAACGCGCTGCTTCATGCCGCCGGACAGCATGTGCGGATAGCTGTCTGCGAATTTGGATAGACCGACCATCTCGACATAGTGGGCAGCGCGGTCAGCCGCCTCGCGCTTCGGCATCCGCTTTGCCGCCTCGAGCGCGAAAGCAACGTTCTGCCGTACGGTCTTCCACGGCAGAAGCTGATCGAATTCCTGAAAGACCATCATCCGATCCGGACCGGGCTTTGTGATCAGCCTTCCCTTGAGGCGCATCTCGCCTTCCGTCGGAGGAATGTAGCCGCCTACCGCCTTCTGAAGTGTCGATTTCCCGCACCCGGAAGGACCGAGCAATACGAATCGATCACTCTTCAGCATCTGGAAGCTAACGCGGTAGGTCGCCGTCACGACGTGGGACGTCGTCTTGTATTGAAGCGTCACTCCCGAGACGTCCAAGAGCAGCTCGTCGCTGTTCATTTCTCCTCCCATTGGGCGCCCGTTAGCGTTGGCCACCTTTAGGACTCCCATTGCGTCGGCGCCGGCACCCTGGCTTGGCGGAACCCAAAGGCCATCGCCGATACGCAGAGATTGTCCCCTTCGCGACGCTGCGACTGTGGTCCGACGAGGTCCCGCATACTCCGGCAAGCACGGCTCAGGCCAAAGCTCGACCTTCGTCCTAAGTCTCGCGTTCGCGAAGGACCTGTCCAATTTTTTAGTCGCAAAGTATTGAGGGAAAGTGCTTCTTTATGAAAGGCACAAATGCTAAAGCTAATCGAAAGATTTTCTTACAGGCGCGGGCAAGGTGTCGATCCGAACGCTGAAGACGTTGATTGCCGTTGCGGATTTCGGGAGCTTCAGCGCCGCGGCCAGGGAAGTTTTCATCACGCATGCGGCCGTGAGCCAGCAGATCCGGGCGCTTGAGGAAGAGTGGAAGATCGCACTTTTCGACAGGACGCACAGGACGCCCCAACTCACTCCCGCCGGTCGGGCGCTCGTATCGAAGGCACGAGAAGTCGTCGCGGCCTACGACAACATCGTCCCGGGTGTGTTAGGCGACCAGGGCATGGAAGGGCTATTGTCGTTTGGCGCGGTGCCGACCACGTTGACGGCCCTCGTGCCATCGGCCGTAGCGAAGCTGAAGCAGGACTACCCCGGCCTGCATGTCACGGTCGTGCCCGGATTGACGACGGAACTGATCCAGCAGGTGGAGCGCGGCTCGCTCGATCTTGCGATTGTATCAAAGCCGCAATTCACGCCCCGCAACATGGTCTGGTACGACCTTGCGGAGGAGCCTTTCGAACTGCTGGCCTCGCTTGAGGCTGAGGGTCGTGACCCGATCCGCTTATTGAAGAATAGCCCGTTCATTCGATTTTCGCGGCAGGCCGTGGTCGGCGGCTTGATCGAAACCTGGCTCCAGGAACAGAAGATCGTAGTTCGCGAAAGCATGGAGCTGGAGAGCCTGGAGGCAATTTCCAGCATGGTCTATTGTAATCTTGGCGTCTCCATAGCCCCGCGGACCTGCGTCACGACGTCGAACGCTCTTCCGCTTAGGCACCTGCCGTTGGGTTCCAGCCGAGGCTTCTCGCGTACGCTTGGATGCATTTCGAGAGCCGATAGCGTCAGGATAAGAGCCATCGACGAGATGAACGCAAAACTGGCCCTCACAATACGCGAAGGAAAGCTTTCGGTCCCACCGCAAATCCGGCCGAAAAAGAAGAGCGGTAAAGTCAAGCGTGCGGCCAACGTCGTCTAAGGGTGGAGATCATCGCTCCCTGCGGATCACCGGCGCTGCGACGCCCTCGATCATCACGTTGATGCAGGCCGGCTTGCCGCTCTGATGAGCCTCTTCGATGACATGGGGTAATTCTTTGGCGTCTGTAACCAACGTTCCGAATCCGCCCAATCCTTCGACGACCAGGTCATAACGCGTCGGCAGCAGCTCGCAGTGTTTTGCGCGATCCTTGCCGAACTCCCGCAATTGTATCTGATATTCGGCATTCCAGCGTGCATCGTTGCCGACGACCGTGATGAAAGGCAGATTGTAACGAAGGGCCGTGTCGAACTCGGCCATATGAAAGCCGAACGTCCCGTCGCCCATCGCGACGATGACTGGATCATCCGGAGAATGCAGCTTTGCCGCAATAGCCGAGGGGATGGCGGGTCCGATCGCTCCGGCCACGCCGTTGATCACGCGGCGATCGGTTTTGACCATTGCTTGCGCCCACTGGCTGATCTCGCCACCATCCGTGATAAATGTCGCCCCGGGATGCTTCTGAACGAAGTCGGCAATGGGCGCGCACATCTCGGCGGGATGTAATCGTTCACCCGTCGATGATGGGGTCTGCAGCCACTGAGCAGGGCGGTAGGCAAGCAATTCGGTGACGCTCTGGAGCCAATCGCTGTTCCGCGCAAGGGGCCCCAGCTTGATCAGCGCGTCGAGCGTTGGCTTCGCATCCGCAACGGCGGTGAAGTCCAAGCGATCGCCGAGCAAGCCTTGAGCCCGTGCGACGAGCGCGGGATCGGGGTCGATCACGACCCATTTTGCCGTGCCCGCTATCGGCGCGCCCCCGAACCGGAGGGTGAAATCAAGCGGCTTTCCGACCAGCACCAGGAGATCGGCGCGAGAGAGGATGTCCGCAAAGGCCCCGAGACCGGGATCATTAACGCCTCGCGGGCTCTCCATGCCGATGACCGCGATATTCAGCTTTTCGGATGCATCATGCATCAAGCGACGCCCGGCGGGCGTGCAGAAGGCGGGACCGCAGATGACGAGCGGCGCTTCTGCCCCGCGAATATGTGACGCAAGCTGACCGATGAGAGATTGATCCGGCTCGACCGCAGGAGACGCCGCAAATCGCGGGGACTTCTGTTCGAGGTCTGCGGGAATGTCTTGCTCAAGCAGATCGGCCGGCAAACTGAGATGGACGGGCCCAGGGCGACCCGCTGAGGCAAGCGCGATCGCCCGGTCGAGATCGAAACCCATCGTCATGACGTCGTTCGACATCCATGATGCCTTGGTGACGGGACGCGCGTACCCGACTTGATCCATTTCCTGAAAGGAGCCGCGCCCGATCTCGCCGAGCGGGCAATGTCCCGAGAGAAGCACGACGGGAGACTCGGCGGCCAATGCCGTGTACAAGGCAGCCGCAGCGTTGGTATGCCCTTGCGCCGCGGTGACGCAAGCAACGCCAGGCTTGCCGGTCAGCCGCCCCCAGGCATCGGCCATGTGCACGCACGCCGCCTCGTGACGGCAATGGATAATCCTGATGTCGGTCGACAGCAGCGCATCGTACAGGGTCATTAGGTGGTTGCCGGAGACGGAAAACAGCTGTGTGACGCAAGCATCCTGCAACGCCTTCGCAAAAAGGTCTGCCCCTCGTTTCATGCGTACCCCGGAATAAATCTCTTGCGACGCGCCGCGCCGATGAGGACCTTCGGACCTTGTGCTCAGCTGAGCAGCACTTCCTTCACCACGATGATCAATCCAGACAGAAACATCAAGCTGACCAGGAGCCTGCGGAATTGATCGTCCGACAGTCGTTTGAAGGCCCAAATGCCCACCTGTGCCGAAATCAGCGTGATCGGCAGTGCGATCAGGATCAGGGGGACGCTTTGCGACGAATAGTAACCGCTGATCGCGTACACGGCCGCGGCAATGCCGAGGATCAGCACATTGAATAGCTGCATCACGGCCCGTTGCTCGGACTTCGTCCATGGCTGGAGCGTGCACCAGATGGTCGGCAGGACGCCCGATAGCGAGGCCGCGCCGCCCAGAATGCCTCCGACAAATCCTACAATGCAATCAATGATGGGCTTCGGCCGGGGCAGACGCGGAAGGTCGCGACGCAGCAAGATGAAGCCGCCATAGACAATGAGAAAGGCCGCGACGGTCAATTTGATCGTCAAGGCACTAGCGATCGAGAGAAGCTTCACGCCGATCGGGATTCCGAGGACGCCGGGTATGATGAAGCGCGAAAGACGAAGCGGTTGCTCGCGAATGTTTTTCCGGACGAGCGCGACCCCTTGCAAGCCGCTGACAACCGACATGATCACGATCAGAGAAACGGCCTGGGTCGGAGGCAATACCTGCAACCAGAAACCAAGCGCGAACAGGGCGGTTCCAAATCCCGCCAGGCCATTGATGAACCCACCCGCGGCGGAGCCCGCGGCAAGCCAGAGATAGAAATTCATGACGCGGACACCGCCTGACGGATCAACATGCGAGGGTGCCCGCTAGTCCGGTACGCGAAAGAACGGGGCCGGGACGAGAAGCTTGTTCTCGACTTTCACGACGAGCGGACGCATCTTCTTGGCGTAAGATTGCCATTCGGGCGAGGCCTGAAGCTGCTTGCGCCGATCGAACCGGTCGTCGAGGCTTTCATACCCCCACATATGCACGACCTGGTTGAGCGGTCCGAAGTCGGTGTAGTAGTAGCCGACCATCTTCCCGAGAATTCGCACCTGACATTCCATCCCTTCTTCCTCGTACAATTTGAAGAAGGTCGGCACCTGGCCGGCGTGCAGGGTATAAATTCTTTCGTCAACAAACATGCTCTCGTCCCCACGGGCCCGCTGGCGATGTGAAGTGCCTGCTTTGCTTGTAGCGTCGCCGCTGGTCAGCTGATCATTTCGTCCGAACGATCGTCGGTCTCGCCGAACCGTTTCAGCACAGCGGGTTTCGTACCGGCATAAACGCGCTCGAGATTTGCCGATATCTTGGCGTTCTCGCGCTCAAAGAGGCTGTTTCCCTCGAGGTCGCTTTCCACGATGAACGGCCCCATATTTTCGGCTTCGATCAGCCACACCGCCTGCGCGAGCCCGAGATCCTTCCAGAAGACGTCGCGCACGCCTTTTATGCCGCGCCCAAGGAGGGCACCCGTGCCGTAACCGACCGTGGTGAGGTAGATCGCGCCGTTGGGAACAAAATGCTCCTTGTAATCGTGCGAGGTCATTCCACCCTTCCCTATGATCAGCTTGGCTCCGGAAATCCGGAACCATTCGCCGATCCATTTTGTAAAGCGGAATGACGCCGTGGCCGTCACGGCGCCGACGGCGAAGCTTCCGTCTGACCTGATGGTGGCGGCGGGCGAGCAATGGAAGTTCGCCGCGCTATCTTGCGGAAGTTTGAGCGGAAGCGGTTGCTTCTCTTCGACGGCCCGCATGTAGACGCCTTCCCGGCCCGTATAGATCAGGCCGTCAAGGTAGACGATGTCTCCGATGCGCAGCGCCGCCAACTCTTCCCGCGACGGCGTTGTGCTCAGGCGGATTTGCTTAGGCTTGGAAGCTCGTTCCATTCCACCGTCTCCCGACGTTGATAATCAGTGAACCAATCCGGATCGGTGCGGTACTCGACGCGACCATTGCCGTGAATGCGCGCCACCGCCCGGCGCGACGAAAGACAGAAGGCATGCACGCTCATCTGCATTCCGCCGGTGTGGCAATAGCCGACCTCGATGTGGCAATCGATGACCATCGATTTGCCGACGAATCCCATCGCCCCCATGCCGATTGAGTTTCCGAGCTCCTTGAACTCGCGCTCCATCTCCGCGATGCGCGGGTCGGTATTTCGGCTGCCGACCGTCCTCAGACAGGCCGCGCGCTTGCCGAGCACCATGCAGGTATCCTTCGAGCCGCCGAGGCCGATCCCGATGATGGCGGGTTGGCAAGCCAGGCCCCGCTTGCCGAAAGCGACGAGGCTGTCGAGGTAGAAGCGCTTGATGCCGGCGATGCCGTCGGATGGGAAAAGCATCCGGTAATCGGTTCCGAACAGCCCGCCCTTGTGGACGGTGATGAGATCCACCCAATCGCCGTCGGGCTCGAACCCATATTCGATCTCCGGCGCGCCAATGCCTACGTTGTTGTCGTGATCGGTGCGCCACAACGGATGAACGCGGTTCGGCCGAAGCGGCACGTTCCTCGTGGCGTTGGCGGTGGCGCGGCGTAGTGCCGTCTCAAGAGCGATGGGACCGCCTTCGATCCGGGCTTCGTTGCCCATCTTGACGTACCAGCGCGGGCAACCTGTATCGCCGCACATCGCGCGGCGATCCTCCTTGGCCGCCTCGTAATTTTCCAGCATGGCTTGCAGGACGAATGACGAAAGATCGCCATCCTCGACATCGGCCGCGGCTTTGAGACCGCTGAGATAGTCGTCGGGTATTTCGATTGCGGCCTTCGCCATGAGGATTTCCGCAGTCTTCTGGATCGCATCTATGGGAATCATTCCGCAGCCCTCACGAGGGTGTCAGGTTCTTCGGTGGAAAGGATCGATTGGCCCGGCCGGACGATGGTGAACTGGACCGGCTCGCGGCTGAGCTGGAGGTCGTCTCCGTGCTTGCGCGCCAATGTGAAGTACGATTGTTCCAGGTTTCCGGTATCGGGGAAGTCTTCGCGATAGTGGGCGCCGCGCGAGTTTTCCCGCTCCAGCCCGGCTTTGGCGACAACTTCCGAGATGTCGCAGAGCGAACGTACATTCAGCCAGTCGTGCCAGGTCAGATTAAACGCCCGATTGGTTCCGTCGACGCCGGTGTTCATCAATTCGGCGCTAATCTCGGCGATGCGACGTACGCCTCTATTCATGCCGGCCGCAGTCCGCAAGACGCCAACGTCATCCCACATCGTGTCCTGGAGCTCGTTGCGCAATTCACGAATGCTTCCGGGCGTTTTCGTGAACGGATAGAGGGCGCGTTCGACTTCGGCCTGCAGGATTGCCTCGTCCGGGTCGCGCAGACGGTTCATCTTGCGAATGTCGCGGCCCATGGCGTCGCCGGCGACGCCCCCATAGACGGTGGAGTTTGCGACGCCGTTACCGCCCAGACGGTTCGAGCCATGCGCGCCGCCGGCATCTTCGCCAGCGACGTAGAAGCCTTCCATTTCCGTGTGCGTGTCTGTATCGACCACCACGCCGCCCATGAAATAATGCGCCGTCGGGACAACTTCGACTTGGCCGCCGGCGAGATCGAAGCCGCTATCGGCGCAGCGCTTCACCATGCCCTTGAATTTCATGCGCACATTCTCGGGTCCGAGGTGACCCATCGAGATGTAGACGCCGCCATTCTTGGACGTGTTGTTCTTTCGCATTTCCGCATAGATGCCACGGCTGACGACGTCGCGGGTCGCCCGCTCGCCCTTCGCGTCATAGTCGAACATAAAGCGGTGCCCATAGCTGTTGAGCAGCTGACCGCCCGCGCCGCGCAGCCCCTCTTCGAGCACCGTGCCGGTCATTCGCGTATCCTGCCCCGCGAGCAGCCCGGTCGGATGGAATTGGACCATCTCCATGTCGCGGAGCGGGAGGCCAGCCCTGAGCGCCATCGCGAGGCCATCCATCGTCTTGTCGCCGGACGGCGTGTGGTACTTGTACATGCTGGGACCGCCGCCGGTCGCCATGAGCACGGTCTTCGCCCGCACGAAGCGCAACGCGCCCGTGCGCATATCGATGAACAGCACGCCCGCGATGGCCGACCCGTCTTTGGAAGGAACGAGGCCTACGGCCCGGTGTTCCTGCAGTTTCTCGACCGGGCGGGCGAGCACCTGTTCCATGAGCCGGCTGATGATCTCGATGCCGGTCAGATCACCTTTATGGACGGTTCGATCCGCCGTCTGTCCGGCGAATGCCTTTTGATGCAGCGTTCCATCGGGGTTGCGATCGAAAAAGCATCCGATCTCATTCTCGAGCTCGCGGATGCGGACGACGGCCTGCTCGCAGAGTTTCCACGCCATCTCCTGGTGGGGCAGCCACTTGCCGCCGATGATGGTATCCATGAAATGACGTTCGACGGAATCGCCGCCGCCAAGCGCCACGTTGTAGCCTCCCTGCACCATGCGCGTGCAACCGCATTTGCCGATGAGGCCCTTGACCGCAATGGTGATCCTGGTGCCCGTGGGCGCCGATTGCTGAGCATGCAGAGCGGCAAAAAGACCCGCGCCGCCGGTTCCCATGATCAGGATATCGGTGTCGTGCCGTTCGATGTCCGCTGCGGCTGGCATGATCATATCGCCCTGAGGAGAAAGCCGCCTGCTATCATGAAGGCGAACGCCACGCTTGCCGCGGCCCAGGTCTTTTGGTCCTTGGTCCAGGCGAGCAGCTCGAAAGCCATCAGCCGCAGGCCGCCGAAGAAATGCACGGCAAGAAGGAACACGAGTCCGAACTCGGCGGCCTTGACCGACGGCATATCCGCCCAGTGCAGGAAGCCGTCGAGATCCTTAGGCGCCGTCAGGGCCAGCGAGAGAACGTAGAAGTGCGCAGGCAGAAAGATGGCGAGCGCAAGCCCGGATAGCCGATGGAGAATGTAGGCCAGCCACAGGGGATGATTGCGATGAGGACGGATCATGGCATCGTAACCGAGATGACGGCGCGCAGTCCAGCAAACAGCAGGAGACCGCAGAACACCAACGACAAGAGATTGAGCACCGCGCCGCGTGTCTTCAGCGTTTCACCGATGATGACCCTCACGCCGATCGCCGCGTGAATGGAGACGGCGACCACGAAAGTCCCGTAAAAGAGCGCCCAGGGCAGGCTTCCCTGCGTTCGCGCAAGGATGGCGCCAGTCGATAGCCCGCCGCGGATCGCGTAGACCATCAACGCCAGGTGGCCCAGCACGAGCGGTGCCATGATCAAGGCCGTTAAGCGCTGCAGCATGAAGAGACGAAGCGTCAGCATCACCGCCCTCCGAAGAATGACTTCACGGTTTCGCGCTTCAATCCGGCGATCGACGTGATGGGACTTAGTTCGTTGGGACAGAATTTCGCGCAGCTTCCCTGCGCGTGGCAGTTGTGGCAGCCGCCCTCCTGCGAGACGGCTTCGAGAATGCTCGCCCGGCCTCCGTCCTTGACATCGTTGATTAGCGTCCAGGCGCGATTGAGCGCGGCCGGCCCCAGATAGTCCGGATTAGCCTGGACGGTGTCGCAGGCGGCGTAACAAACCGCGCAATTGATGCATTCGATCGCGGCGTCGGCCTCGACGCGCCGGGGCTCTGTTGGGTCCACCCGGACGATCTCGTCGTCTCGCGTTCCCGTGGGGTGGAAGACGCTCTCGGCCCTGACCCATTTCTCGAAGAACGGGTCCATGTCCGTCGCAAGGTCCTTGATGACCGGCAAGTTCCTGAGCGGAGCGATTTCCAGCCTGTTGTCGCGCGCCACCTTTTGGACATGCGTCCGGCATGTCCAGCGCGGCTGACCATTGACCATCATCGCGCACGAACCGCACATGCCGACGCGGCAGGCGTAGCGATAGGCCAACGATGCATCGATTTTCTGCTGAATCCAAACGACGACGTCGAGGATCGTCTGGCTTTCCTGGCTCGGCACCTGGAAGATTTCAAACTTGCCACCGGCGCCGTCGCCCCGCCACACGGAGACGCTGAGAGTATTGGTGTCCGAGGACAAGCGTTTGTCTCCCATCGGAGTCATTTAGACTTTCGGGTGACTATATTGACGTTTTTGATGACAGAAACCCAAAAATAGTGACGCAAAATGTAAGCGAAACTTTCAATTCGCTTCGACCATTGTTGCGCGGGTGCATTCGAAAGCGCGGGACCCGCCTGGCGTTTGGATGCGAGAGGCGGAGCCGCGCGCCCCAGCGAGCAGCGTGATTGCTTGGCCCGACCAAGCTCTTCGCGAAACTTGAAAAGCGATTTCAAGAAACTGCGTTAGCGACGACGCTTCTTGTCAGGGACGACTTCGAAGCCCGTTACCTTCGCCGAAGGAGAGCTTCCAAACCTGAAAGTTTATCTTACTGTCCCGCATAGAATTATTCACATTCAGCGCCTCCGCTTTTGGGATATTCCAAAGGTTGGCCCGAAAAGCAAAACAAGTCGCGGCGCCGGCTTTGCTCGACGACGCGCCGCGAGTGGGGGAAGCGATGAAATGGATTTGCCGCGCTCTTGCGATCAATCTTTTCCTATTGATGATCGCACCGGCAGTGGCCGGTCCTCTTACCGTGTCCATCGCAAAACAGCCCGGCGTCGGCTATCTGCCGCTGATGTTGATGGAACACGAGAAGCTGTTTGAGAAACACGCCAAAGAGGCGGGCATCGACATCACGACGCAATGGCTGAATTTCACTGGCGGCTCGGCGATGAATGATGCCCTGCTTTCTGGAAGGCTGGATATCGCGACTGGCGGCATACCGCCCCTTCTGACGATTTGGTCCAAGACCAGGAACAACATTAAAGTAAGAGGCATAGCCTCGCTGTCATCCGAGCCGCAATTTCTTCTGACGACCAATCCCAAGGTGAAAACGATCGCCGACTTTACTTCGGCCGACAAGATCGCCCTACCCGCGGTGAAGATCTCCAATCAAGCGGTCATGCTTCAGATGGCTGCCGTCAAAATCTGGACTTTCCCCTGTCAGGGCCGCAAAGCGCTCGAGATACCGCTTCAAGAGATCAGTCTCCCACGCCCGGCGATCCTCTCCGCGATTCAGGTCAAGGAACTGAAGTGCCCTGGCGACTTCTGCATCCACCACATCATCGATAGTCGGCCATCCAATTCCGCGTCCTGATCTGGCTCTCCAGCCGCCAGCGGAAGATCGCGTCGATCAGAAGCGCCTTTTGCGAGTCATGAAGCGGGTCGTCCCACAGATTGCACTCCTCCTGCGGGTCTGACTTCAAATCGAAAAGCTGCCCTTCGCTCGAATCGAGAAAATGGACGAGCTTCCATTCCTTCGAGCGGATCATCGTCATGAACCTGACCTTTTCCAAGACATTGTCCGGCCCGAGTTCGGCAAAGACGAACTCGCGGCCTGGCGCATGCTTGCCCTCCAGGAATTGCCTCAGGCTCTCCGCCTCCATGAATGTCGGAATTCCCACGCCGGCGTAGTCGAGGATCGTGGCTCCGATATCCATATGCTGCACGAGTGCAGGCACCGCCTGCCCCTTCGCGATCGCCTTTGGGCTCCAGAAGATCAGCGGGACCCGAAGCACCTGTTCGTACATCGTCCATTTCTGGCTCTGGCCGTGGTCGCCGAGCGTATCGCCATGATCGGAGGTGAAGATGACGATGCTGTTTTCGAGCAGGCCCTTCGACTGGAGCGCGGCGAGGATTTCGCCGACCTTGTCATCGATCATCGTGACGTTGGCGAGATAGTACGCTCGCTGCCGCTTTCGCGCTCCCAGGGTGGGATTCATTGAGAACGCGATTGCATCGGCTTCCAGCTCGATCTGACGGCGCCGCAGACTCGCGAATGGCGCCGGCTGGCCCGCAGTATCCTCGGTCTTGATCTCCGCCACCGGGATGTCGCGGCGGGCGTACTGGTCTATTGCGGATCGAACGGGATCATACGGGGGGTGCGGCCCGGGGAAGCCGATCTGAAGGAACAGCGGCTGCTCCGCAGATGCGTATTTCGTGATCCACCACGTCGCGAGATCGCCGGTAAAATTGTCGGAATGCAGCTCTTCCGGCAGCGGCCACTCGAAAGCTCCCAGACGCTCCCTGTAATCGGGGAGCTTGCGGTAATCCATTCTGAGCGGCCGGGTCAGCCGGTGCGTGGCAAGCGCCTTGTCCCATTCGTCGATGAACTCGCTGCCGGTGAATTTGCGGATGCGCTCCTTGTTCTCGACGATAAGGCGCTGATGGAAGCCGCAGGGCGCATCCATCGGCCATGTATGCATTTTTCCGACATTGACGCAGCGGTATCCGCTTTCGGACAGCCGTTCGACCCAGGAATGCCGCCAGCCATCGAGATTGCAGATCACGCCGTTGCTGTGGGGGTAGAGTCCGCTGAACAGGCTCGCCCGCGACGGGACGCATGAGGGAGCCGTAATGTAACAAGACTCGAAATGCGTTCCCTCCCGCACAAGCCGGTCTAGATTAGGCGTTATGGCGTGAGGAAAGCCCAGCGCGGAGATGGTGTCATACCGCTGCTGGTCCGTGATGATCAGGATGATGTTGGGTCTTGTCGCGGTCATTTCGCTCGGCTCGATCATTTGCTCTGGATGAGTTCATCGACGGACTTGTCGGCGGCTATGCAGCTCTCCTTGAATGACCGCTGACCGAGAATGAGATCGACAACGGGCGCTCCGATGTAATCGCGCGATTCACCATTGGCGACGATTGGGAAACCGAGTTCGGATGATCCGCTGCTCCGCATTTCATCGATTGCCTGCTGCCATTGTCGCCGCAGCGGAACCTCCTCGAGCCACTTCTTATATTCCGGCGTGTTTGCGGGCGTGCTGCGCGGCGACGGGACCGCCTCAAGCATCATTGACTTTTGCAGGTCGGGACCGGTCGCCCATTGTACGAACAACCATGCGGCATCGGCTTTGCTGCTGAAGGGAGAGATCGCAAGATTCCAGCTTATCGCGGTAGGTACGGAGCCCTCGGAACCTGGCGGAAGAAGCATCACACCTGTATCTTTCGGCCGCGCCGGGTTTTGCGAAATAAAGACCATCTGCCCCGACGACTCGAACGCCATCGCGGCTCTTCCTGCACTGTAGAGCGCTGCAATCTGAAGGAACGAATAGTTGGCAACGCCGGGCGGGCCATAGTCGCGCAGCAACGTGCTATAAAACTCGTAAGCCTTCTGGTTCTCCGGCGCGCACAGATCGGACTTTCCCTTTTTCATCAAGTGACCGCCGAGGTTGTGAAGGAAGTTGCTGAAGGTGTAGGAGATGGCAGGCTTAAGACCGCGTGAGACGAACGGCGTTATCTGTGGATCGCATTCTTTGATCTTCTTGACGGCCTGCAGGAGATCAGGGAGCGTGCGTGGCGGTTCGACATCGCACTTCTTGAAGATATCGGAGCGCCAATAGAGAACCGGTCCCTCGATGTTGACCGGAATACTGGTCAGGTGCCCGTCAAAAGTGGAGGCATCAACCAGCTTCTTGCTGATATCCTTGAAGTCGTAGTCAGGTGCGGCATCCGCCGTGACTTGTCTGGTCAGATCACTGAGCCATCCCGCCGCCCAAAATTGTTCGAGCTCCCGGGAGGGCAACGTCATGAAGACGTCGATCTCGCTGCTCCTGGCGTTGAGAACGGTCAGCAGACGCTGGCGCATCTGCTGCTCCTGGAACATGTCGATCTTGACGTTGATGCCAGTCAGTTTTTCAAAGCGGTCTTTCTTGGCGACAAGCGCCTGCCCCAACGAATTGTTGTTGACCAGGAAGTGAATCGTCTCGCCCTTGTCGCGCTGCCAATTGTAGCCGTCCGCTCGCGCGCCCTGCATTGGCGAGGCTGCGAATAAGCCAAGGGCAATGCCCAAGCCAATCGTGATGATCCGGCGCATCAAATCCTCCCGTTCGTTACTGTTGCGGCGATCTTCGTCGTCATATGCAGGTTGCATTCGCAAATCGGCAGATGAGCTCAGCCTCAATACACGCGCGCGAAATCACCTTCCTGCCTGATATCGCTGAAGACCGGGAAATGCGGCGTCCAGACCGTGCCTTTCGTCCTGGTCAGATCATTGAGGCGTTCGAGGACGCCGACGCCGTCGCTTTGCAGGCTGGCGGCAACGGCGTTGCGGTCTGGGAAATGCTTGCGGATCGCCTCAAGCCAGATCGTGCGGCCCGCCAAAAAGCCACCGGCGCCGGCGGCGTAGGCATAGTCCAGTACCCGTTCGAATCTTTCACGCGCTGCCCCACCCGAGAGCAGCACCCATGGGATGCCGCGCTTCGCGCATATCTCCCCGATCGCATCGAATTCACGCTGCGCAGCCCTGGCCGCCTCGCTGCCGTCTCGAGGCGGCAGGGAACTGGCAGCCAGTGGACTTTCAAGCTTCAAAAGGTCCACGCCGTATTCCGGCCTGACGAATTCCCGAACGCTCTCGATCACCAGCGACGGTAACTTGCCGGGAGACTCCACGTAATCGGCGGTGTGGTCAGCACTGCCGAGGAAAGGATAGACCAACAGCTCCAACACATAGGGAATGTCGTGGCGGGCGCAGTCCTCGCCGACCGTCCGAACGAATCTTTTCTGATGCTCATTGACGCCCGCATCGGCATCGGGCCGGTACCAGGCCAGCACCTTAACCGCGTCGCCTCCCATCGCACGGATCTTCTCCACGCTCCAGTTTGCAATTTCCCGCGATTTGCGGCCGCCCGGCGTTTCCTCGACGCGGTGCTCCTCAAGCGTCATGATCAATCCGCAGCGCGCCGGCAACAGGTCGATCGCCGCCGGCACCGCGAAATTCGGGTCGAACAGCATCGAAGA
>Ga0157369_10002983_pt1 | contig 20254 bp, 13 predicted proteins | sample C25metaG_FD_113461 | JGI IMG/M metagenome (GOLD analysis project Ga0157369, IMG submission 113461) | Corn rhizosphere microbial communities from Kellogg Biological Station, Michigan, USA - C2-5 metaG | ecosystem: Host-associated > Plants > Roots > Rhizosphere > Soil | place: USA: Michigan...
CGAATTCTCGGGATGGGCGACATCGTGAGCTTTGTGGAGAAGGCGCAGGAAGCCTTCGACACGAAGCAGCAGGAGGAGATGCAGCGCAAGCTCATCGAGAATGAGTTTACGCTCGAGGACTTCCGCGATCAGCTCAAGTCGCTGCGCAAGCTTGGTTCGCTCGAATCGATCCTGAAAATGATGCCCAAGGTGGGCATGATGAAGGAGCTGCAGAACATGCAGCCGGACGAGAGCGAACTGACGCGGATCGTCGCGATTATCGATTCGATGACGCCACGCGAGCGCGAGAATCACATGATTATCAACGGCAGCCGACGGCGGCGCATTGCGCGCGGCAGCGGCACGTCCGTGCAGGACGTGAATAATCTGCTGAAGCAGTACGGGCAGGCGAAAAAGATGATGAAGAGCTTGTCCGGAAATATGGGCTTCCTGGGGAAGAAGCTGGGCAAGCTGGGCGGTTTGGGCAAGCTGGGGTTGCCGGGACTCTAGTGGTTAGCGCAAAGCCGAAGACATCAAGGGCCACGGATGGACGCGGATAAACACGGATTCAGAGCAAGGAGTTTGCAACTGCGTTATCCGGGTTCGTGGGCGTTGATACGAGATCAGGAAAGGAAAAGGCGCACAGAATTGCGCCTGACATAAAGTAACGAATGCTGATGATCAGACTGGCCCGTTTCGGCGCCAAAAAGAAGCCGTTTTACCGTATTGTCGTGATCGAAAAGGAGCGGGCGCGGGACAGCCGCAACCTGGAAGTGGTTGGGCACTACAACCCCTTGACGCAGCCTGCGACTGTGAAGCTCGATCATGACCGGATCCAGCACTGGACGAAGAATGGGGCCCAGATGTCGGAGACTGTTGCGCGGCTGGTAAAGAATAATCCTGCGCCGGCGGCTGTTTAGCACCGGACTGGCTCGGGCGATGAACCGGGTGATGCCGGTTCTGGTTGGGGGAGTCGATGAAACAGTTGATTGAAGACATCGCGAAAGCTCTGGTCGACATCCCGGAGGAAGTGCAAGTCAAGGAATTGCAGGGCGAACAAACCACAGTTCTCGAACTGAAGGTGGCGCCAAGCGACCTCGGGAAGATCATCGGAAAACAAGGCCGGACGGCGCGCTCGATCCGCACGATATTGGGGGCGGCGAGCATGAAGCTCAACCGGCGCTTCACGCTGGAGATTCTGGAGTGAAGCGCGCCTGCGGCCTGCGCATGGGATGACGCCCGAGTGGGTGACGATAGCTGTCCTTGGAAAGCCGCGGGGCAATCGCGGCGAAGTCACGGCTATCGCGCTCTCAAGCCACGCCGATCGTTACTCCGCGCTTCAGACGGTTTATCTGTTCGGTTCCGGCGAGACTGCCGGTATTGAACGCGTGTGGGAGCACGAGGGCACTCTCATATTCAAATTCCGGGGCGTCGATTCCATCTCGGACGCCGAGAAGCTGCGCGGGGCCGAGGTGCGGATTCCGGGCTCCGAGCGCGCGGAAATTGCAGAGGATGAGTTCTATCACTCCGATCTCGTCGGCTGCGAACTGCGGGACCGCGCTTCCGGGCGGCGGGTTGGGACGGTGACCGGCGTCGAAGAATATGGCGGACCGGCGCTGCTCGAGATCGACGAGGGCCGCATGCTTGTTCCTTTCGTTCGCGCCATTTGCGTCGAGATCCGGCCGGAGGAGCGCCTGATTGTTGCGGAACTCCCGGAGGGGCTCGAGAATCTGGATGCCGAATGATTTTTCACATCGTGACCATCTTTCCGGATTTCTTCGACGGGCCGTTTCGACATGGGGTAGTGGCCAGGGCAGGTCGATTAGGGGGCTCCACAACGCCCGCCCGACTGGCGGGCTGCGCAGCCGGCGCATTCGAAATTCGGCTGCACGATTTGCGAACGTGGACGCATGATGTCCACCGCACGGTAGACGACCGGCCGTTCGGCGGCGGCGAGGGCATGGTGCTGAAACCTGAACCGATCTTTGAAGCGGTGGAGAGCATCTGGCCTGAGCGGCAGCCGGGCCAAAAGGTGATTCTGCTTTCCCCCCAGGGCCGGAAATTTACGCAGAGCGTGGCGCGCGAGTTGTCGCGCGAAAAGGAACTGCTTTTCATTTGCGGCCGGTACGAGGGCGTGGATGAGCGCGTTGCCGAGCATCTGGCGGACGCCGAACTTTCGATCGGCGATTATGTGCTGAGCGGTGGCGAACTTGCGGCGGCGGTGGTGATCGATGCGGTGGCGCGACTGCTGAGCGGCGTGGTGGGCAACAACGCGTCGACGGTGAACGAATCGTTCGAACAGGGCGTTCTTCTCGATTATCCGCAGTGGACTCGGCCGGCAAATTTTCGAGGCTGGATGGCGCCGGAAATGCTGCTCGGGGGGAACCACGAGCAGATACGCAGATGGCGGCGGGAAGCTGCGATCGAAAAGACGCGTCGGATGCGCCCCGATCTTCTGGGCGAACGAGGCCAGTGACTTCGCGGAAAAGACCTGCCCACGCGCACCATTTCACGCTTCTGTAATAATCGTGAAACAGGCCACGTGCTAGCCTGAAGTCATTCATTTTCAGCTTGAGGTTTTCGTCTCAACCGCCTGGGACGAATGTGTCAGCCATTTCAAAATGCTGTTCCCGCCGCAAGGGTAACGGCTCTATTCAGGAGATCGTGGTGAGAGGACAAAGAAGCAGGAGCTTCCGCGTTTCGTGCGGAATTGCAGCTGTCAGTTTCTTGTTTACAGTTCATATCCAGGCGCAAACTGCCGGATCAGGAACGATTACAGGAACAGTCACGGATCCGGCCGGCTCGGTAGTCCCGGCAGCCAATATCACGATTCACAATTCCGATACCGGCGCCGACCGGGCAATAGCCACGAATGACGCAGGCATCTATACAGCCGCGTTTCTTCAGCCGGGACATTACGACATCAGGGTCGAGAAGACAGGCTTCTCAACTATCGCGCGAAACGGAATTACGCTCGAAGTGGGCCGCACGCTGACGCTGGATTTTAGTCTGGTAGTGAAGGCCGGCGCCGAAACCGTTACGGTGACCGGCGAAGCGCCGGTTCTCGACACGGACAAGACGGAAGTCTCGCAGGAAGTCAGCCAGAATATGGTGACAAACCTGCCGATTATCGGGCGGCGATGGGATAACTTCGTCCTGTTGACGCCCGGCGTCACAACAGACGGTGGTCTGGTTTCCTATCGCGGCATTTCGGGCCTTTATAACAACAACTCGGTAGACGGCGCGAACAACAACCAGGCGTTCTTTTCCGAAGCTCGCGGCCGATCCACAACGCCTTACACTTACTCGCTCGATTCGATCCGCGAATTTCAGGTGAGCGCGAGCAACTACAGCGCGGAGTTCGGCCAGGCGGCAGGCGGCGTGGTGAACGCAGTGACCAAATCCGGCACGAACGACATTCACGGCGATTTGTTCTATTACCTGCGCTATCCCGCACTGAACGCGCTGGATCCGATCAACAAAGCAGCGGGAATCTATACGCAGCCTGTGCATCAGCAGCAGCAGTTCGGCGGCAGCGTGGGCGGCGCGATCATCAAAGACAAGCTTTTTTACTTCTTTACTTACGACGGCTCGCGCAAGGTATTCCCGGTAAGTTATACGAGCACGTCACGCTTTCCGCTGGCGTGTCCGACTGGCGTATCGCCGACGCTGTGCACGGCAGCCAATAACTACCTGGGCGGACTGATCGGCTCCTATCCGCGGACCGGCGTGAATGACATCGGATTCGGGCGGCTGGATTATCAGCTCAACTCGAAAAATCACCTTTCCGCGAACTTCGATCTGGACGATTACCACGCGCCGAATGGTTATAGCGCGGGCGCCACCTTTAACAATCTGTCTGTGACAGCGAACGGTCCTACCGTGACTCACACGCGTTTCCTCGTCGCGAACTGGGATTCGATTCTGACTCCGACGCTGGTGAATAACTTCCGCTTTCAGTGGGCAGTGGATCTGGAAACGGCCGGCGCCAACCAGGGCGGACCGAGCGTGGGAATCACGAACGTGATGACTTACGGGATGCCGAATGCTTTGCCCAGACCCGCGTTTCCGAATGAACACCGGCTGCAATTCTTCGATACGCTCTCGCAGACCGTGGGACGTCATCAGCTCAAGTACGGCTTCGACGTCAATGCGATTCATGAGGTACTGATCAACCTTTATCAGGGCGGGGGTCTCTACAGCTACACCGGAACGGCCCCGGTCGCCTTCAGCAACTGGGTAGCGGATGTGACCGGGACGAATCCGGGCGATAACTTATCCGGGCGGCACTGGACGTCGTTCGCGCAGGTGACCGATCCCATTACCGGCGTCGGCAAAGACGATTTTTACGACAACGATTTTGCCGGCTTCTTCGAAGACAGCTTCAAATGGCGGCCGAATCTGACGTTGAACCTCGGCCTCCGCTATGAGCTGCAGCATGTGCCGCAGCCGCCGAAGCCGAATACTCTGACTCCGCTCACGACGGCTTACACATCAACGATCAACGAAGATACGAATAACTTCGGACCTCGCATCGGCATTGCTTACCAGCCGTTTAAAAACACGGTGGTTCGAGCCGGCTATGGCATGTATTACGCGAAGACGTCGAACAGCACGTTCTATGCGATTCGCGTGGAGAACGGCGTTTATCAGCAGACATTCAACTGCACGCCGGCGACCTGCCCGGCGCTGACTTTCCCGAACCTGATCTTCACGCCGCCGGGACCGCAGCCGCAGGCTCCGTTTTCGGGCGCGTTAACGCCGACGGTAACGCCGTTCAGTCCTCCGGCGGGTACTCAGCTGGCACATGGACTAACCAGCGATTTCGTCAATCCGCTGGTGCACGAAGGCGAACTCACGATCGAGCGCGAGCTTCCCGGCAATCAGAGCATTTCGGCGGGATGGCTGTTCAGCCGCGGCCTGCATCTACCGGTGTTCGTGGACGCGAACGTCGCCCCGGCGACGACGACCCATACGTACGATGTTCTGAATTCGAGCGGCGCGGTCGCCAGCAGCATCACGCTTCCCTGGTACACGCAGCGGCTCAATCCGCAAACCGGCGTAATTCTTGTTGGAGAGAGCGTCGTGAACTCCTGGTATCACGCCCTTGTTCTTTCGTATCGCAAACCCATGAGCCACGGCGTGGAAGCGCTGGTGAATTACACCTATAGTAAATCCATCGATAATGGCGCAGTCGCGGGCCAGTACGGGACGTTCTATGGCACCGATTCACCGGTCGATCCGTACAATCAGAAAGCAGAGAACGGCCTTTCCGACCTCGATCAGCGGCATCGTTTCGTGGCCAGCGTGGTCTATGCTCCCACGCCTTTCCTGCACGCCAACCGCGCTGTACACCAGATTTTCGACGGCTTTCTCTTCTCCGGAGTGGTGACAGTCGCTTCGGGACAACCGGTTTCTGCTTTCATGGGAAGCTATCCCTCGGGCGGCATCGATGGCGGCTTCACCGGAGCCGAAGTCAGCAATGCGGGCAGCAACACCGGAGGCCGGCCTCCTCAATTCGGACGCAACGTCTACATTGCTCCCGGCATGGGCGTTTTTGATCTGCGTGTAATGCGCGAGTTCAGGATCACGGAGCGCATTCGCCTGCAGGCGCTGGCGGAGGCCTTCAACCTGTTTAATCACACCAATATCTTTTCCGTGAACACGACGGCGTTTACTTATTCCGCGGCAGGCAGCGGAGGATGCTCCACGGCGATCGCTGGCGGTACGAACGGCTGCATTGTGCCCAGCCCAACGTTCATGGCCCCAACATCTTCCACTTCACTGAACGGCCTTTACGGCCCACGCCAGATGCAGTTCTCGGCGAAGATTACATTCTGACGTTGCGTTCAGTCTGCGAAACCAGCGCCGCGGTTCACTTGAACCCGCGGCGTTTTTATGCGCGCGACACAGGGCAGGGACACGCTCCGGCGCAGGGGTAAAATATCGCTTTGCGGTCACTGCAGCATGCGACGGTGCTGATCACCGGCGCTGGGCGTGGAGTAGGAAAACGTCTGGCTATCGGGTTCGCGCAGCATGGAGCCAGCGTCGGTCTCCTCGGCCGAAGCCAGGGCGAACTCGACGTTACCAAACTCGAGATCGAGCATGGCGGTGGAACGGCCCACCGATTCCGCGCCGACGTCACTGATTACGAACAGGTGTCAGCGGCAGTCGACCGGATGGGCCTTACGTGGGGATCGGTGCAGGTCCTGATCGCCAGCGCGGCGGTTCAGGGGCCGATCGGCCCGTTCGCGGAACAAAAGCCGCGGGACTGGCGCGAAGTCTTCGACACCAATGTGATCGGCGCGCTGAACTGCTGCCGCGCCGTTTTGCCGCAAATGATTCAGCGCCGCAGCGGGAAGATCATCGTGATCTCAGGCGGCGGGGCGACGGAAGCGCGGCCCGGGTTTGCCCTGTTCTCGGCCAGCAAAGCGGCCATGGTGCGGTTCGTGGAAACGGTGGCTCAGGAAGCACGCGATCACAACGTACAGATTAATTGCATGTTCCCGGGCGAATCCTACACGAGCATGACCGACGAGATTCTTCAGGCAGGCGAGCGCGCGGGCGCGGCGGAGATCGAAGCGGCCGAAAAGGTGCGGCTGACGGGCGGCGTCTCACCCGAGAAGCAGATTCAACTGGCGTTGTTTCTGGCTTCACAGCGTTCCAATCACGTAACCGGGAAACTGATTCACGTAAGCGACGACTGGAAGCGGCTCGAGCACGAGAATGCCCGGCCCGAGGCGTTCACGCTGCGGCGTCATTTGAGATAGCGCGGCTCGATTGTTCGCAGAGCAAAAATGATCATAAGACTCCGAGGATTACAGCCCAGGGATGAAAAACCCATTGGCGGCCTTGAGATGATCGCTGAGTATAGAGCATGCGACGCCCATCGGGGATGAGCGCCGCATGTATTCACTACTGCTTGCTGAGCTTGCGGTAGTACTCGGCGACCGCGTCGGCGTAACCGGGCGGCGGATTCCGCGGATTTGCGCCACGCACGCTGCCGTCATTGGCCTGCGCTTTGCGACGCAGCATCAGCTCGACCTCATCGATTTGGCTGAGCACCTGGTTGTTGATCGTCTCGGCAAGTTGCGGACTGGTGGCCCACCGGTTGGGATCGAGCTGCCGCGAACGCTCGAGCAACTGCTGGTATTCGCGCGCCAGATCACGGTCGTTCCCGATATTGTTGCGCAGCCGGCCGAGATCGCGGATCAGGTTGTCGTAATCGACCTGGGCCTGCGCGGGAGTCGGAATCGCGGATCCGGATTGCGGGTCCACATGCCCGACGCCATCGAGTGTGCGGTTCTCCGCAGTTCCGGGACCTTCGAGGTTGCCGCCATTCCAGCCGCCTGCGTACCGGGCGCCACCCTGATTGGAGCCGCCTCCGCGCTGTCCACCGGCCTGCTGTCCGCCAGGTTGCTGACCACCCGCTTGCTGACCACCGGCCTGTTGACCGCCAGGTTGCTGGCCGCCAGGCTGTTGGCCACCCTGCTGATTGCCACCCTGCTGGTTGCGGGCTTGTTGCTGACCACCAGGTTGCCGACCGCCTTGCTGGTTACCGCCCGGCTGCTGTCCCGGTTGTCCGCCGTTCGCCTGCTGTGAACCAGCCTGGCTGCCGTTCTGCTGGCCGGATTGAGAATTGCCCTGCCGGTCGCCGCGGCCATTGCCTGCCTGTTGCCGGCCCTGATTGCCCTGACCGCGCTCGCCGTTTCGCGCGGCCCTGGCCTGCTGGGCGCGGGCCAGTTGCTCAATTTCGCGCCGCACCCGCTCGGCCTGATTGAGGGCCTGCTGGGTGGCCATCGCCTGCTTGTCGTCGCCCGCCTGCGCTGATGCGCCGGCTTCGGCTTTCTTCAGGTCATCACGGAGCTGATTGAGCGAATTGGTGGTGAGTGCCTCGCGCATGACTGCATACTGACCCATGCCCTGGCGCAATGCGGCTTCCGCCCACTCCATACGGCTCTGCACTTCGGATTGTTCGCTGTGGCTTAATGCGTCGCGTACCTGCTTTGAAGCGTCGGGCTGCGTGCCCGCGAGATTGCGCGAAGTCTGCTGCATTCCCTTCTGCAATTGCATGTAGGAATCAAGCAGCTGTTGTTTCTCCTGGGCCATTTCACGGCCAGTACGTTCATCGCCATTGCCCTGGCCGAACGTGCGACGCATCTTCTGTTCGAATTCCTGCTGGCGTCCGGCAAGCTGCTCGGCCTGGTTTGCAAGACCCGCGACGTCGTTGCCGTTCTGCTGACGCTGCATCGCCTGAAGCATCTGCTGCGCCTGCTGGAGCCGCTGGGCTGCGCGCTCGGCATCGGACTGCGCCTGCGATGATCCCTGGCGCGCCTGCTGGCCGGGCTGCCGCGAGGAAGACGAATCCGACATATCGCGAGTGGCCTGCTCTATGGAGCGGATCGCCTGCTGCAGTTGCTCGTTGCTGGCCTGCTGGTTCCGTCCGCTCATGCCGTTCCGCGCCATGCTGCCGGACTGTTGTCCCTGTCGGCCCGCCTGCTGGCTGGATTGTTGGCCCGCCTGCTGGCCCGATTGCGACTGTTGACCGGACTGCTGGCCCGATTGCTGGCCGCTGTTTGAGGCGGACTGCTGGCCCTGCTGATTACCCTGCTGATCCTGATCGCCGCGCTGGAGCTGTTCCATCTCGCGGCGGAGCTGCTCGGCTTCTCGCCGCAGCATCTCCTGCTCGTAACGCTGTTGCGCAAGCTGCTGCGGATTCTGCCGGCGCTGCGCGAGCTCCTGCTGGCGGCGCGCCAGTTCCTGCAGCTTCTTCATTGCGTCTTCGATCTTCTGCTGACGCTGTTCGGAAGCGGCGTTCTGACTGGTTTCGTACTGGTTCTTGTCCTTATCCAGCTCGAGATCGAAGAGGTTCGCGAGATCGCGCGCGCCCCCGGCGGCTCCGCCGCCACCACCGCCCCGGCTGATGGATATCTGAATATCGCGGAACACCGATTCAGCGCGAAGCAGATGCTGGAGCGCCTGCTGCTCGGGCGTAAGAGCGTCATTGAAGGCGAGCGACTTCAGTTTGCCCGAGGCCGGCGACATGGACGCGACCGCCGCTTCCATTTCCTTCACGAACTGCTGGAATGCGGCCCCCGAACCATCGAGCTGGCGGGCCTTCATACGATTGGCGAGCGATTGCGCCTGATCGCGCAGCTTGGACTGAACTTCCGATAAATACCTGCCGTTTTCGGCCGCCGCGGCTTTGATCTTCGAGTCGCCCTTGATCTGGTTGAAGGTTGCGGCGATGATCTCCTTTTCCCTGTCGGAGATCTGCTGCTCCTGCTGATCCGCTCCGCCCCCGCCGCCCCCGGCCTGCTGGGATTGCGAGAAGTTGTACTCGAACGGCACGGCCTGGACGAAGAACATGTCCGTACGCGCCGAGCTTCTTCCGTCGCGCGCGGTGGCGTACATGCTGATGATGTCGCCGGGCACAAGCTTATAATCCTCGAGCGCCAGCATCGTTTTGCCGGTGATCTGCTTCGCGCCCTTCTGCTTGAGCATGGAGACAATTTTCTCAGGGCCGCCGTTAACCGAATAATGGAAATTCAGCTCCTGCAGCGGATACTCGTCTTCGCCAGTCACTTCGACGTTAACTTCCTCGATGGGGCTGACCTTCGCGTCGCGGCCGGGCTTTGTGATGCGAACCGTGGGGACGCCGGGCCTGCGGGCTTCGATGAAATAGTCGTCGCTCAGGCGTACCATTTCACCGTTGTCGATGACACCGATGTGGTACGTGCCGTCCTTGTCAATATTGATCGTGGCGTGCGTCTTGTTGTTTTCGGTCGGATCGAGATTGATCGGCTTGCCGTCTTCGAAGAGGATCTGGCCCTTTGCCAGGGGGCGATCGGTCTGGATTTCGAGATGCGCCACCGTGCCCTGGACAGCGCGCAGGTCTCCGCCGGGATCTTCGGTAGTGGAGCGCATGCCGGTCCACGAAGGATAGTTGAAGGTGACGACGATGTTCTTCACCGAGGGAAGATCGACCGTGTGGATCTTATAAGTGGACGAGCGCAGGCTGCCGGCTTCGACGTAGTACTCGACATCTTCGGGGACGCCGACGAACATAAAGCGGAAGCCCGAAGCGCCGTCCTGGCGCTGCATGGGAGCTTCTTCCCACTTGCTGGAACTCGCGTAGCGAGCGAAGAGGCTGGCCTTCGAGGCGGAAAAGCCGGAAAGTTCTGCGGAAACCATCAGATCCGTTCTCCGGCGAATGGTTTTCGAGCCCGGCTGCACGTTGATGGAATAGAACGGCTTCGATTGTTCTTTGGGCAGGCTGCCCCAGAGCAGGGACGTGCCGTAGCCTAAAACGCCGGGGCCCCAGAACATGAGCCAGACGAGTACGCTTGCGGCGGCGGCCGCGAGCGAGATGAAGCGGATGATGACGCGGTTCTCGACCACGCGCGATGGCTCCGCGTGACGCGCAATCGAGAGCGCATCATCGGCGAGCAGCGGCAGGAAAGGATCCGACGGATCGGCATCGGCGCGCTCAGTGAAAGTAAGGAGGCGCTGGTCGAATCCGGGATGGCGTTTCTCGATTTCGGTGGCGGCGCGGCGGCGATTCAGCGCGAGCAGCGGCGCAACAAGGCCCAGTGCGATCGCGGCGCCGACTCCCACGAAGAGCATGAACCGGCCGACCAGAAGGCCGGAAGGGGAAAAGGCGGCCATCATCAGAACGGCCACAATGATAACGGTGAGAAGCAGGGCCGCCGCAGCAATTGCCGCCGCGCCTCGCGTCCACGTGAACAGCCGGAGCCGCCGCTCCAGCCGATCGAGATATTCAGCAAGACCTTCGAGTGGATTCATGCCGTTTCCTTATGGGGAGTGAGATGCCTGTTCCCCAGGACCGATTCCGCAACCGCGAGTATGGCGAGCATGGCCAACACCCACCACCATAACTCCGTCTTCTGTTGATCTTCGCCTGACGCCGTGCCGTTCGGTCCCTCTCCGGGGGCCACACCCGTATTCTTCCAGAGTTGCACCGTTTCCGCCGGAGCGAGTGCGAAATCCGATTCGCGGCGGTCCGGATTGACGGCGGCGAGTTCTTCACGGCCGTTGGCGCGGCGGATATCGTAGAAGCCCTGCGCCGGAAACTGGAACGTGCTCGCCTTCGAAGATTCGGCGAGCGTCAACGCGCGCGCGCCGCTCGGGCCGATGATCTCGACCGGGACGTTTTTCTCTCTCGGGGTGCGCAATTCGACGAAGGAGCCCACGTTGTACTTGCCGAGAGAGCTGCCCACGCCTCCCATTTCGCGCGTCGTCTGATCCAGGAAGGGCAGCCAGACCGGCTGCAATGGAAGGTTATTCGCCACGTTGTCGAAGCCCGACGTGAAGATCAGGACATGGCCGTCTCCGACGCGGCGATCGACAAGCAAAGGGGAGCCATCCGAGAGCCGGGCGGCGATGCGGGTATCGGGCGACTCAGCAGGCAACTGAAGCTTCGCGACCTGATAGAAGCTGACGTTATCCCAATTGCGGCCTCGGGCGAACGAGGGATAGGACTCGTCGGTGGAAGCGACGGTCAGGACGCGATCGTTGTCGCGGGCAGCGGTCCGCATGGAGACCACATAAATATCCGTGGCGGGAAGCTTGCGCCCGGGGGTGGTGTTTCGTCCGGTGGCGATCAGGGCATAGCCGCCGGCGTGGATGTAGTTTTCGAGCGCCTGTTCAAAACGATCCGAGAGCGGACCGGGATCGTCGAGAATGACAAACGCGTATTTGGCTACATTCGCGTTGCCGGCCTGATTGGAAGGCATGGTCTCGATTCGGAATGCGGATTCGGAGGCGGATTCAAGGGCGGTCCGGACGTAGAGAGCGCTCTGGGTATTGTTGTCGCCGGTGATGAGAAGGGCGGGCTTCGGGTCCGCGCGCTCGACGGAAAAATACCAGTGATCATCGTCAGGGAACCGATCACTGCCGTCGATACGAACCTCGCAGCGGGTGAGCCCATAAGGGGCGTCGAGCGAGAGGAATTCGACTGTGGCGCGGCCGGCGGCGGGAACCTTGACATCTTTGCTTTCGAGCGTTTTGCCGTTCGCGAGCAGAGTCACATGACGGGTCGCCTCGGGAGTTCCGAATCCCGCGATGGTGGCGACGGTGCGGACCTTCTTCGTATCGAATACGCGGGCGGGAGCGTCGACGTTCTCGACTGTCCAGTTCGGAAGCGGAGAGGTCGCGACGGGATGTACTTCGAGTTTGGTGCCATCCGCGAGGCGCAGATCGGAAAAGCTCGGGGGCAGGGAAGTCTTCTGCAGATCCGTGAAAACGTACGCGTCAATTTTGGTGTTGAGGCTTTCCGCCGTGGAACGGAGCACGCGTGATAAATCAGCGTAGGAGCTTGCGCCATCGCCCGGCTCGAGCGCATTGGCAGCTGAGCGCAGCGCCTGCTTGTCCTGAGTCATGTCGCTGAGCAGCTTTGCCGGTCCGCCGAAGGAGACGATCTGACCGCGGTCATCCTCCCGCATGGCGTTGATCGCGGTAAGCGCGTCCCGTTTGGCCTGGGCGAAGCGGTCACCCTGGCGCATGCTGAACGAGTTATCGATGGCGAAGACCATAGTGCGACCGCCATTCGCGTGGGCGATAACCGTGGAGTGGACATAGGGCCGCGCGAAGGCGAGCGCGAGTAGGGCGACAAAGGCGCAGCGCAGGGCGAAGAGCAACAGATACTTCAGGCGGCGGTGCTTGATGGAGCTTTGGGTGCGGCGCTCGAAGAACATGAGCGAGCTGAAAGGGACCGGCTTCTGCCGGTATTGCCGCAGCAGGTGAACATAGACCGGCAGGCCGAGTATGGCCAGTCCGCCGAGAAACCATGGCGTGAGAAAACCCAACTACCGCCTCCTCTGGCGAACCGCCAGATAATTTCGAAGCGCAACATCGAGCGGCTTCGAGGTGTTCATGAAAACGTATTCGAGACCGGCGGCGCTGGCCTTATCGGCGAGCTGCTGCAGGTGCTGGTCGATCTTCTGCTTATACTCCGTGCGAGCGTATTCCGGCGAAACCTCCATGGCGTCGTTGTCTTCCACATCGAGCAGCAGCACGGGATCTCGGAATTTGGGATCGAGCTCCTGCGGATCAAGGATGTGAAGGAGAACGACTTCATTGCCGCGGTACCGCAGAGGCTCGATGACGCGCGCGACCTCTTCCGGCGGCGCGTAGAAATCCGACATGACGATGACGATGCCTCGGCGGCGCAGGAACTGCTGGAAATGAGCGAAGGGTTTGGTGAAATCCGTGCGCGTTCCGCCTTCGGCCTTTTCGATCGCGTGAAGGATACGCATGAGCTGGCCCTGGCGCGTGGAAGGCGGAATATAATCCTTTACGTCTTCGTCGAAAATGATGAGGCCGGTGGCATCTCGCTGTTGCGAAGAGAGATAGGCGAGGGACGCCGCAAGGAAGCGGGCGTAATCCAGCTTCCGGATTTTGCCTGAACCATAAGTCATGGACGCGCTGGCGTCGATGAGAAGAAGGAGTTGGGAGTTGGTTTCGCCGCGGAAGCGCTTGAGGTAGATGCGCTCGCTGCGGGCGAAGACGTTCCAATCGACGTGGCGGAGATCGTCGCCCTCGGTGTACTGGCGGTATTCGGCGAATTCCTGGCTAAAGCCGAAGGTGGGGGAGCGGTGCAGGCCGGCGACAAAGCCATCGACGACGGTCTTCGCCACGAGGTCCAGCGAAGAGATGGACGCGAGAACGGCGGGATCCAGGAAACGCTGGAGCATGGATTGAGATGCGCCCTTACTCTCTGGGGGCGGGTTTCAGCTGTAGTACCTGACGCAGGATGTCGTCCGAGGTGAGGCGGTCGGATTCGGCGTGGAAGTTCAACAAGATGCGGTGTCGCAGGATCGGTATGTAGAGATCGCGGACATCGTCAAAGCTGACGTGATAACGGCCCTTCATGAGCGCGCGAGCTTTGGCGGCCAGCACCAGAAACTGCGCGGCGCGGACGCTGCCCCCGTAGTTCACGTATTTCTTCACGACATCCGGAGCGGCAGGGTCCTTTGGGCGGGTAGCGCGTACCAGATCGATCGCATGCCTCGCGACCGTTTCTCCGATGGGGGTCATGCGGACGAGCTGCTGAAAATCCAGAATCTCGGCGGCCGTGGTGATCGCCTCGGCGCGCGCCACGTGCGTGGTCGTGGTGAGATCGACAACCTGGAGTTCTTCGTCGGCCGTCAGATAGTCGAGCATGATGTTGAACAGAAAGCGATCAAGCTGGGCTTCGGGCAGGGGATAGGTGCCTTCGAGCTCGATTGGGTTCTGGGTCGCAAGGACGAAGAAGGGAGAAGGCAAGGCGTAGTGATGGCCGCGCACCGTGCAGGCGCGCTCCTGCATGGCTTCGAGCAGGGCAGACTGCGTCTTGGGCGGCGTGCGATTGATTTCGTCGGCCAGCAACACGTTCGCGAAGATGGGCCCTTTCACGAACGTCCATGTCCGGTGACCGGTGGCCGCGTCTTCCTCGATGATGTCCGTGCCGGTGATATCGGTCGGCATCAGGTCCGGCGTGAACTGAATGCGCTTGAAAGCGAGGCCGAGCACTTCGGCCATCGTGCGCACGAGCAGCGTCTTGGCGGTGCCGGGCAGCCCGGTGATAAGGCAGTGGCCGCCGACAAAAAGGCCGATCCGGACCTGCTCCAGAACCTCTTCCTGGCCGACGATGACGCGGCGCACCTGCCGGATAATCTCCGAATCGACTTCACGAAAACGGCCGATTCTCGATCGCAGTACATCCGGTTCAACCTGGGGGGAGACGATAGTGGACATGAAGTTTTATTTTTCGCTTTCGCCGCTCACCTCGAGCAGCAGCGTCTGAGCCGGCTTGAAATCGGGCGCGGCCTCGAGCGCGTTGATCGCTTCCTCTCTGGCCTTGTTCTTCTGGCCGGCGGCCGCATAGGCCTTCGCGAGATTGTAATGGCTGCCAGCCGTATCGATGGGGTGAAGGGCGTTCAGCACGCTGAACTCGCGGACTGCGAGATTCGCGCCGCCGGTTTTGAGATACAGATTGCCCAGACGGTCGTGCAGGTCCGGATCCAGAGGATAGATGAAGTTGAGGCGCTCGAGCGCCGCTTCAGCCTCCTTCAGCCGGCCATCCTCTTCGAGCAGCTTTGCGTACTTCTTCACAGTCGCAGCGTCGCGGCCGCCTTCCTTCGAATATCTGCCTAACTGATCCAGAGCGCATTTGCGGTCCGATTTTTTCAGACAGGCTTCGGCTATGAGGGAATAGGCGTCTCCCGTTTCCACATAATCCGGGTACATCGCCTCGGCGGCGCGCCCCTGATCTATGACCTCATCGGTCTTGCCGGCTTTTGCAAGCTCATTGACCTCTTTGATTTTCTTCGTCCAATCGGCGAAGTTTTTGACTGTGGAGCCGGTTTGCCGGTCGATTTCCGCCAGGAAGTCCTTATCAAAGGCGTCGGGCTCGAGCTTGAGTTGCTCGCGGATCACATCCACGGTTCGCTCGTTCTTTGCGAACGCGTGAATCATATCGACGAGTTTCGAACTACCCCACCGTTGGGCGATGTAATCGCAGATCTTTCCCGCCTGGTAGTAGGAGACGATCACCTGGCCCGGATACGTGGGGTGAACGAAACCACGATCGATCTTCGAAATCGGCAGAAGTTTTTTGTCGCGCAGAGCGGTAATGATTTCCGGGCTCAGACGATCGCCCCAATCGGGAGAAGTCGCAGTCTCTTCGTGAACCGCAAGACCTTCGGTAAACCAGCGGGGGACGCGCTCGTTCGTCATGGTGAGCACGTAAACGTGACTCATTTCATGCCACAGCGTGCTGGCCCAGTGAAAGCTGCCTGGCGGCCGTCCGGAGGGGCTGTCCATCGAGATCACGTTGTTAAACGTGACGCCGAGAATGCCGGCTTCGTCGGGAAGGCCCAGGGTTCGGACGAGGAGATCGCCGTGATTCGGATAGGCTTCCACCTGAACTGCCTTATCCATCTGAAAGCCGTATTTCTTCTCGTAGGTCGCCATTGCCCGGGCGATCTCCGCTTCGAAGTAAGGTTTCAGCGCGTCGGCCTCCTTCTTGTTGAGCCTGAGCACGCTTGTGGGCGAAGTGAAGGTGTCGTAATTCTTTTCTGAATCAATCAGCGTTAGGTAGTTTGCGGTGGCCGCATCGCGGAAATGGTTGTCGTAAGCGAGCTGGAGTTCTTTGGTGGCTTCTTCCTGATTGCCAAGGCGCATCAGGTTCACCCCAAGTTGCGAATGCGCGCTCCAGAGATCCGGCGTCGCGGCGATCGCCTTGCGATAGTACTCGATGCCTTCGTCGTAGCGGCGGTTGATCACGAAGAAGTGCGCAATAGTCTCGAATCCCTTGCCGCGGTTGCCGATCCTGGCTACCCAATCGGACGCCTTGTCTTTCAGGAGATCGATCGAGGCATGGACGGCGATGGCGTCGAGAGCCGCAGGTTCGATGGCAAGCGCAGCATCGGCTTCGGAAGCAGCCTTTTTCGTGTCGTCGTCTTCCAGCGCGATGCGGGCCAGAATCTCATGGGCATGGTAAAGCTGCGGATCGATTTCGAGCGCCTTCTCGGCAGCCTGATCCGCCTTCGCGCTGAATTCATCCGCGTAAACTTCGGCGAGGCCGAGGTAAGCCTGCGCGTTGCGCGGATCGATGCCGAGCGCCTCGTTATAAAGGTTGGCGGCTTCGGCGGGGTTGAAGCGCTCAAAGAACAAGCGGCCCCATTCGACACGGTAAGCAGCGTTTTTCGGATTGGCCTTGACCAGAGCGCGGAACTCATTGTTCGCACCGTCGTAATCGTGCGCGCGCCATAGGGCGCGGGCGCGTTCAAGCGATTGCGCGCAAAGCGAAAGACCGCAGAGAACGAGGATTCCGAAAACCTTCACCAAACCCTCATTTATCAATTGCCGCCTGAGTCTTCGCGAGTTCCACAAGCAGATTCGTGAGCTGCTTGCGGTAATCTTCGGGCGCCATGAGCGATTTTTGATACTTTAAGGCATCGATCTGGTTTTCGATTTGTTCTTTCTTCGCGATCAGCTCCTTTTTCGCGGGGTCGCTCGTTTCGGCGGCGATGGAACCATAGCGCACGAGCGTAAAAGTGCCGGCGCGCTGCTGGTCGTCGATCTGGGCGTGTTCGGTTACCAGGTGTTTCTGCTCGGTGTAGAAAGCGGCCGTTTTGGTTTGCGCGTAGTGAAACGCTTCGAGCGCGGTGACCTGACCGTTTTTATCGGTATCGGCGGCGGCATCGCGCAGCGCTTCCACCCAGAAACGGGCGAAAACGGTGGCATTGCGCTCGGCCCCGGAGCGCGTAGCTGTGATGATGGTCCGGTTGGCGCGTTTGAGAGCTTCGGTGGCGCCGCCGCTGGCGCTGGTCATATCGACAATCAGCTGCCTTGTAGCCGGGATATGGTTCAGCAGCGCGGCCAGTTCAGCGGCGCTGATATCAGGGCCCGGCAGATTGAACTTGTATTCCGCGCCATCGAACGTGCCGTGTCCGATCATCATCAGAACGAGGGCGTCCTGGGCTTTGGCTTCGGACGCGACGCGATTCAGACTTGCGGTAAGTTTCGCTTTTGTCGCCGCGGCGCCCTGCAGCGTTTCAACGGAGCGGTCGGCGTTGGGGCCGGTATGCAGAATCTTGTCGGTATCGTTTGCGAGCAGCTCGAAGCGGGTTTCATAATCGGGCTCTCCGCCAAGGCCCGCAATCGTCACTATATAAGTTGTTGCAAACGCCGGCGCCGCGATTACGGCGGCCAGGGAAATAAGCAGCAGACGCTTCAAACCACACCCCACTTGCGCCGCAGCAGCCATTCGCCGCCGCGAACCAGAATAACGAGAAGAAACAGGATGGGCATGTCCCAGATATCGAGATTGTCGTGCGCCGTAATCCCGGCTTCGGAAACGGCGATTTCAGACGGCAGCCGCCGCGCTCGCGAGGGCGTGTAGTAATTTCCGCCGGTATCGCTCGAGAGCTTTTGCAGAAGATCGCGATTCTGCGAGGCTCCGAAATTTTCGGCGACGCCGTCCTGCCTGCGGAAGTTGAGGGTGTCGCTGCCGAAATCGGTTTTGCCCTGATGAGCGGTGAACTCGGCGACGTAGGAACCCGCCTGATCCGCGCTGTATTCAGCGGTGTAGATGCCGGCTTCGAAAGGATCGGGGCGAAGCTCGACATCGTCGAATCTGCCATCGGGCCGGGCGACGTGAGCGCGAACCGTGGCGCCTGAGACAGGCTGGAAGGTTTTGTCGCGCACCGAGACGCGCAGCGGCGCATGGGAATCGTCCGAGATCACCTGGCGCGGCGTGGAGGAGACGACCTCGCCGGGGGTCTCCGTCACCAGCCAGCGAACCAGTTGCTGCCAAAAGATGGCGTGCGTGCGATCGGTGTGATCCTGAAGCATTTTCCAGCGCCAGCTTCCGGCGGTGGCGAAAACGGCCGTGCGGCCATGACCATAGTTTTCGATCGCAAGCAAAGGGGAAGAACGATGCCCCGGCTCGGCGACATTCATCAACACCACGGCGCCCGGTTTGGGAGCGCCCATCACCGCATAATTCGCGACCTGCGGCATCTTTTTCCAGCGCTCGATGTTCTTTTCCTGCGACTCTTCGAGCCGGCAGATTCCGCTTTCCCGGCCGGCTTGAGTGAGGCTGGCATCGGCAAAATTGCGGGACCACGTCTTTTCATTGGGCAAACGCAGCGGCAGCATCTCCGCCATGGGCGTATTCGCGTAGCCGCCGTCGGAAAGCGTAAAGCGCCCCGCCAGGAAGAGCACGCCGCCGCCGCGACGGTCGGCGAAATCGCGGATCATCTGCTGCTGCTCCGGCGTGAAATAGTTGGCTTCCACACTGCCGATGATCAGCCCATCGTACGCGAACAACTCCTCGGGTTTGGTCGGGAAGCCGTCCTGCAGCTCCGACGGCGATGAGATGCCCTGGCGGTAGATTTTGTTCTGCGTCGTGCGCAGCATGCTGACAATTTCGATATTCTGATCGTCGTCGAACGCCCTGCGGATAAATTTGAATTCCCAGCGTGGCTCACCTTCTATATAGAGGATGCGCTTCTTCTTCGCGGAAACATCCACCAGCCGCACGAGGGAGTTGTTGTGCGTGTTCTCCTCGCCGGCCTCGGGCTCGATTCCGATATCGAAGGCGTGGGCCCCGGCATCTCCGGTATTAAATACGATGACTTCGCTTTGCTCGGCGTCCGGCCCGATGGTGATCTGCTGCTCGCCGAGCAGATGCCCGTTTTCGCGAACCGTGAGCCGCGCCTTCTCGCCTGGATAGCCATGCTGTTTGAAGGCGACTCTCGCGCTCAACCGGGAATTGGCGAGCGCGCGTGCGGCAAGCGACACGTCCTCAACCTCGATGTCCTTTGAAAAATGATCGGGGCCGAAACCGATCGTATGAACCGGGACTCGCAACTGCCGGAGCTGAGAGATGGTGTCGCGATCCACTCCGCCGGTATTATCGCCACCATCAGTCAGGAGTACAATCGCTCCGAGTGGTATGGACCCTGCCTCCGCGGCGATGTGGCGCAGGCTGTCGCCGATACGAGTGGCGCTATCCGTAGCCGCGATCTTCTGGACGCTATCGACTCGCGTGGCATCGTGCCCGAATTCGTAGAGGCGGACCTGGAATTTCTTTTCCAGCGCTGGAGCGAGTTCTGAATTAAGAAGGTTGGTGGCCTCGCTGATTCGTGGGGTACCCGAATCGGCGATGCCCATGCTGCGGGAGTCATCCACAAGAACGGCGACAACGTTCTGCTGAGGGCGCAAACGAGCGACGCTGATCGCGGGACGCCAGAGCATAAACAGAACGACGGCTATGAGGGCGCATTGCGCGAGCCAGATGAGAACCGGACGGGCACCCTTCAGCACGCTGCGGTGGCGCTGCATGTGCCAGAACAGACCGGCGGCAGCGGCCGCAAATAAGAGGGCCATCAGCCACACAGGCCACGGCGAAAGCAGGACAAGCTTGCCTTTCGTGAAAATCGCCGGCGGGTATTTGAACAGAAACTCGAACATTTAATCAGGTCGGCCCAAAGCACCCAAAGGAACGGAAACCCAATGAAGGGATAGATTCAGGCGAGGGGCCTTTCGGTTACAGCGGGATCGAAAGGGTGGAGCCAGCGAAGTTCGGTTCCGTCCGGCTTTGCCGGAACCTGGCCCACCGGAACGCCTGTCCGGCGCAGCTTTGGAGCAGGGTGGCAAGGTGAATACCCTGGGCCACTGTGTGAAGAGGACCGCGGTAATCGCAGAGCGGCGGACGTGCACTGGTCCCTCGTATGCCGACAAGCATAACACGCGATTTTTGCAG
>Ga0157369_10002984_pt1 | contig 20253 bp, 22 predicted proteins | sample C25metaG_FD_113461 | JGI IMG/M metagenome (GOLD analysis project Ga0157369, IMG submission 113461) | Corn rhizosphere microbial communities from Kellogg Biological Station, Michigan, USA - C2-5 metaG | ecosystem: Host-associated > Plants > Roots > Rhizosphere > Soil | place: USA: Michigan...
CCGAAGTCAATCAACGAGTGCTTCTCCATCGGGCGCGCGCACGTGTGCGGCAGGCGCTCGAGGAGTACCTCGCACCGGAGACGACATGACCGCGCCCGTCGACACAGAAGCGCTCGCCTGCCAAGAGCTCGTGGAGCTGATCACCGACTACCTGGAAGGTGCGCTCGCGAACGCCGAGCTGCAGCGTTTCGAAGGGCATCTCGCGGTTTGCGGCAAGTGCCGGCAGTACCTCGCGCAGCTGCGCGCGACGATCGAGGTGACGGGCGCGCTGACCCCGGATGATCTGACTTCGGAAGCGGAGGAAGCTCTCCTGCAGGTGTTTCGCGGCTGGCGCGATTCCGTCCCGCCCGCCCCTTAACATCGACCTCAAACCGCGCGGTTAGCCTGACCTGCGGCCCGTACCGACCCCAGGAGGACTTCCCTGTGCCGAGAGCCGCACGCATCGCCCTGATCTGCTTCGTCGCCCTGCTCGCCATTCCGGCGGCGACCTTGCGCGCAGCGACGCGCATGCCCATCGGCTTCTACGACGACCCGAGTTTCCGCTGGTCCCCGGACCGCGCCCAGAACCTCGCGGCCGCCGCAGCCGCCGGCGCGACGGTGATCCACACCACCGCGAGTTGGGCGCAGATGGCGCCGACCAGGCCGGCGCATCCGGCTGACGCCGACGATCCCGCGTACCGCATCGGCGATCTCGACGAGCTCGTCCGCGAATCGGCGCGCTACGGGCTGCGCGTCATGATCGACGTCACCAGTACGCCGAAGTGGGCGAATGGCGGCCTCGGGCCGAACCACATGCCGAAGAACCTCAACGACTTCGCGACGTTCGTGCACATGCTCGCGGTGCGCTACGACGGCCGGAACCCGGGCAAGGGCGAAGTGAGCCTCTGGTCGGTGTGGAACGAGCCGAACGAGGATCTCTTCCTCACGCCGCAGTACTCCGGCACGAAGATCGTCAGCCCTGCGAACTACGCGAAGCTCTACAAGGTCGCGTACGCGGCGATCAAGTCCGCGAACCCGTGGGCGAAGGTTGCGATCGGGGAGACGTCGCCGCAAGGACGCGACAAGCCGTTGAAAGGCGCGCCGACGACGGTGTCGCCGGGCATGTTCGCGAAGCTGCTCGCGAAGGTTCCCGGGCTGAAGTTCGACGCGTGGGCGCATCACCCGTACGTCACCTCGCTCGGCGCGAAGCCGCTCGAGAAGGTGCGCTACCCGAACGTCACGCTCTCGCAGCTGCCGACGTTCGAGAAGAACCTGAAGTCGTTCTTCCACCGCGAGGTTCCGATCTGGATCACGGAGTACGGCCACCAGACGAAGCCGGCGCAGCCGAAGGGCGTGACGCTCTCCACGCAGGCGAGCTACACGTCGCAGGCGCTGACGTACGCAAAGGCCGACCCCGACGTGCAGATGTTCATCTGGTTCACGTTCCGCGACTCGACGGGTAACCCGTGGAAGTCGGGGCTCCAGCAGCCGAACGGCGCGGCGAAGCCGGCGTTCTTCAAGTTCGACGCCCTCGCGCATCTGATCGACGGCACGACCGTGTCGGCGACCCCCGCGAAGCCGATGCGCTCGGTCTCCGTTTACGTGCCGTACCTGACCTTCTATGACCCAGTGGGCGCGCTCGTCGGTGTGACCTACCACGTCTACGACAAGGGGAGGCTCGTCGTCTCGGGTGAGCCTCAGTCGAACATCGCGCCGGACAGTTCGGTGCCGTTCACGCCGCTGTTCACGCCGCTGAAAGGTCACACCTACACGATCACGGCGAGCGTCAACGACTCGAACGGCAACGTCCAGACGCGCGACGTCATCATCGTCACGGCTTAGCGAGGTGGGGTCGCTCGACGGCAAGCGCGCGATCGTCACCGGCGCGTCGGGCGGTATCGGCGCGGCGACGGTTGCCGCCCTGCGAGCAGAAGGCGCGACCGTCTACACCGGCTCGCGGCGCGAGGGGAATCTCGACGTCACGGACGCCGCCGGCTGCAGGCGCTTCGTCGATGCTGCGCTGGCGGAGCTCGGCGGGCTCGAGATCCTGGTCAACAACGCAGGGCTCGCGCGCGGCCGCGACCCCGTGTGGGACTCGAACGACCAGGACGAGCGCGAGGTGATCGAGACGAACGTGCTCGGCCTGATGCGCATGACGCGCCTCTGTGTCGAGCCGTTGATCGCGAGCGGAGCGGGGCACATCGTCAACCTCGGCTCGGTCGCGGGCATCTGGTCGTATGCGAGCGGCTCGTCGTACGTCGCGTCGAAGTTCGCCGTGCACGGCTACACGCGCGCGCTGCGCGACGACCTGCAGGGCAAACCCGTGCGCATCACGAACGTCGCGCCCGGCCTCGTCGAGACCGACTTCTCGCTTGTGCGCTTCCGCGGCGACGAAGCGAAGGCGGCGCCGGTCTACAAGAACGTCGCGCTGGGCGGGCCGCTGCAGCCGTCGGACGTCGCCGACTGCATCCTGTTCGCGCTGACGCGCCCGCCGAATGTGAACGTCGACGAGATCGTCGTCATGGCCGCCGCCCAGGTTTCGGGCGGGAACATCCTGCGCGAGAGCTAGCGCTTCCAGTTGGGGCGGACGTACCGCTCTTGGAAGCCGGCGCGCAGGATATTGCGGTAGCTCTGGTCCGGCTTGTCCGGCATACGCTCGCCGGTCTCCGTCGTCAGCCGCTTCGCGCCCGCTGCTCGCGCGGCTTCGATGCGCGCGGAGAGCAACGCGCGCTGAGCGCCTCTGCCTCGCGCTTCGGGCCGCGTCGCGGCGACGCCGAGCCACGCCTCGCCGCCATCGACGTACACCGCGGCGCATGAAACCGGCTCGTCGCCGTCCCATGCGAGGAAGCACGCCCAGCCCGGCGCGCCGACAAAGCCGAGCGGCGATTCCGGCATCCCCATCCCCGCTGCGAGCACGCGCGAGAATGTCGCGGCGTCGTGTGTCTCTTCGATGCGCAACTCGGTGTCGATCTGCGGGGCCGGCGCGTCGTCGCGCTCGAACTTCATCCACGCGTACGTGCGCTCGTAGCCGTACGGCTCGAGGTCGAGCTCGGCAGACATGGTGTGCGGCGCGCCGTCGTACCAGCGCAGCACCGCGTCGATGTCTGTCGCTTCGCCGACCGGGATGGCCCAGTTGAGTCGCCTCGGCGCCGCGTCGTGGCGCAGGCACAACACGCCGCCGACGGTTTCCGCGCGGCCGCCTGCGAGCGTCACGAGTTCGCGAAACGCCTGCGCCTCGACGCGGTCGAGCTCGTTCACGCGCGCTTCGACAGATAACGCTCGAGCCCGGCGTACGACTGCCAGAGCGGCGCGACGCGGTCGTACAAGTCGGCATGCTCGCCCATGTCGGCACGCGCGGCCGCGCTGAACTCCTCGGCGTTCATCGTCTCCGCACGCTCGACCCATGCGTCGAGCTCGCGATCGAGCCGGTCGAGGTGGGTCGCGACGTCTTCCTTCACGCCGAAGTGGATCAACGCGATGCGGTCGGGATCGCGCCGGCGAATCTCCGCAGCAGTCGCATGCCAGCCCTCGAGATCGAAATCCGGCGGCGGCGAGACGGGCAGCACGTAGTCGCCCGGCGGGATGCGCACACCGCACGCGTCTCCGGCGAGCAGCGTGCCGTCGCGCAGGTACGAGACATGGTGCGTCGCATGGCCGATGGTCGGAAAGGCATCCCAGCCGAGCACGTCACCGTCGGCAAGACGCACCTGCTCTTCCGGCACCGGCAGCAGCTCGCCCCAGAGCGGGTCGAACATCTCGCCGTAGAGGCGGCGCGCCGAGCGCTCGAGACGAGATGGATCGACCAGGTGCGGGGCGCCGACCGGCGACACCCAGATCGCCAGCTCCGGATGCCGGCGGGCGATCGTTCCCGCCGCGCCTGCATGGTCGAGGTGGATGTGGCTGAGCAGCAAATGGCGAACGTCGGTGAGGGCGAGACCCTGTTCGTCGAGGCGCCGCTCGAGCGTCGGCAGCGTCGACGCAGGGCCGCAGTCGAAGAGCGCGGCGCCGTCGTCGGTGTCGACGAGATAGACGCCGATCGCGTGCTCCTGGCCGCCGAACTCGAGATCGAGGATCTTCATTACGCACGCACGGCGGTGCGAACGAGCGCCGCTTCGAGATCGGCGAGCAAGTCGTCCGCCGACTCGATGCCGACCGACAGGCGCACGAGGTTCGCCGGAGGCGCGAACGGCGCGCCGGCGGTCGATGCGTGCGTCATGCGCGCCGGATGCTCGATCAGGCTTTCGACGCCGCCCAGCGACTCCGCGAGCTGGAAGATGCGCGTGCGTGCGACGAGGTCGACCGCTTCCTGCTCGGTGTCGGTGAGGAACGAGACCATGCCGCCGAAGTCGCGCATCTGCGTGCGCGCGACGTCGTGGCCGGGATGCGATGGCAGGCCGGGGTAGAGCACGCGCTCGATGCCGGGATGACCGTCGAGGAAGTGCGCGACCTGGCGCGCGTTCTCGCAGTGCTGGCGCATGCGCACGGCGAGCGTCTTGATGCCGCGCAGCACGAGCCACGCGTCGAACGGGCCGGGAACGGCCCCGAGCGACTTCTGCAGGAAGAAAAGACGCTCTGCGATCGCGTCGTCGTTCGTCCCGATGAAGCCGCCGATCGTGTCGCTGTGGCCGCCGAGGTACTTCGTGGTCGAGTGCACGACCGCGTCGGCGCCGAGCTCGAGTGGCTGCTGCAGGTACGGCGTCGCGAACGTGTTGTCGACGACGAGCAGCGCGCCGGCTGCGTGTGCGGCGTCGGCGGCGCGGCGAATGTCGACCACGTTCAGCATCGGGTTCGACGGCGTCTCGACCCACACGATCTTCACGTCGTCGCCGAGGTGTGCGCTCAGGTTCTCGTCGAACTCCGACGCGGGAACGTAGGTGAACTTGTAGCCCTTCGGCTCGTACACCTGTGACGTCATGCGGTAGACGCCGCCGTACACGTCGGCGATCAGCACGACGCGCTGGCCGGGGTCGACGAGGTGCATCAGCGTCGTCGTCGCGCCGAGCCCGGAGCTGAACGCGACGCCGTGCTTCGCGTTCTCCAGCGACGCGAGTGCCGTCTGCAGCGCGGTGCGCGTCGGGTTCGCGACGCGCGCGTAGTCGTAGCCCTTGTGCACGCCGACGGCTTCCTGCACGTACGTCGAGGTCTGGTAGATCGGCGTGATGATCGCGCCGGTCGCCGGGTCGGGTTCCTGTCCTGCGTGGATCGCGCGTGTCTCGAAGTCCATACGCGCAGTCTAGGGATCGTCGGCTCGCCGCCAGGCGTCGCGCAGGCGGTCGCGGTGGAAGAGCCAGAGCACACATGCGACGAGGACGAGCGCTGGCTCGTCGGCCGGCCCGGGAATCGGCAGCAGCGCGACCGCCGCGAGGGCGCGGAGCGGGCGGGGGATCGAGCGTTCCGTCAGTAGCAGCCGAACGGCGCGGGCGGCGCGGCGAATCACGTCGCGAGCCGCGCGCCGAGGAACCGCGCGAGCTCCCGCAGCGGCTTCTCCAGGGAGACCGGCTTCACTCCGTCCTCCCACCAGGTGCCTTTCACGTGCAGCAGCCCGGCCTTCCTGTCGAGCACCGGTTCGATGCGGCCGACGACCTTGTCGCCCTTGAGCAGCGGCAGCACGTAGTAGCCGTATTGCCGCTTAGCCTGCGGGACGTACATCTCGAGGCGGTAGTAGAAGCCCCACAGCGCTTCCGCCCGCGCGCGGTTGTGGATCAGACGGTCGAAGGGGGAGAGCAACGTGACGCGGTTGGGCACCGGCGAGTCGTCGACGTCGGGATGCACGTGCCACTTGCCCTTGATCAGCTCGACGCCGAGCGCTTTGCGACGGTTTGCGTCGAAGAGCTTCTCGGCGTCCTTGATCGGCATCGTCTCGCTCTTCGGCCAGACGCGCTCCGCGAGATCCCACACGCGCTGCTTGCCGGCGCGGCCGGCGACGGCAACCTCGCCGCGTACGGTCAGGCACTCGAGCATCAGGCCGATCTGCCGTTCGCCCCACCACGTGTGGCGTTCGCGGCGCTGCCCCTTGTGCGGCTCGATGTCGCGGGAAAGCAGCGGCCCGCGCTTGTCGAGCTCGCGAAGCACGTAGCGGCGAAACGGCGCTTCGCTTTCGATCCACCCATTGACACGCTTGCCGTATGTGGTCCCGCCCCTGCGAATGTTGCGCATGTGCGCGCGCAGCATCGGCAGCTCTTCGACCGGCCAGATGAAGGCGTTCCACTCGACCAGTTCCTTGGTGTCCCAGAGCAGGCGGTCGAGCTCGCCGCGGCCGTAGTCGCCGAGGCGGCTCCAGAGCACGAGCTCCTGCGGCGTCGCCACGGTCGCGATCGGATCCATCTGCAGGTAGCGCAGCTGGCGCACGGTCGACAGCACGTCGGTCGCGGTGCCGTCAAGCAGCTGCGCATGCACCGCAATGCGGCGAAGTTGTTCGAGCGAGTGCGTCACGTCTCGACGTTAACGATCTTCCGCTTCGTCCTCGTCCCGTGGCGTTACACATTTGTGTGGGGTCTGACCCCCGTCTGACCCCCGATCCGCAAGTCCGCTCTCCAAGGACTCGGACGTTCCGCTGGTCTCAGCCCCGCGAGCGGCAACCAGGGGTCTGACCCGGGTCTGACCCCACCGCGGTCGTCGCTACGAGCCGTGCGCGAGGTAGTCGAGCAGGTCGCTGCGCGTGACGACGCCGATCGGGCGGCCCGCGTCCCCGACCACGACCGCGTTGGTGCCGCCGGTGAGCGCCGTGACGATCTCGTCCACCGATGCATCAGCCTCGACGGTCGCGAGCGGTCCGAGCATCGCGCCGGCGACGTCCTCGTGCAGCGCATCCGGGTTCTTGAAGACGCGATCGAGCAGCGCACGGTCCTGCAGCGAGCCGATCACGTCGGCGAGCGACGTGACGTCGCCGTCGCGTACTACCGGCAGCTGCGAGATCGAGTAGCGCTCCATCACGTCGATCGCCTCGGCGACCTTCTTGTGCGCGGAGATCGTGACGAACTGCGGCGTATCGCGTTGCTTCGACTTCAGCAGCTCGCGCACGTTAGGTGTCGGCGCGCTGCGCTCGAGGAAGCCGTGCTCGATCATCCAGTTGTCGTCGAGGAACTTCGACAGGTACGAGCGGCCGGAGTCGGGGAGAATCGTAAGGATCTTCGCGTCTGGGTTGTTCAGCTTGCGCGCGTACTCGAGCGCGCCCCACACAGTCGAACCGGACGAGCCGCCGACAAGCAACCCTTCTTCACGCGCAAGTTGCCGCGCGGCGAGGAACGAGTCGCGGTCGTTCACACGGATCCACTCGTCGACGACGGTGAGGTCGATCGTCTTCGGCCACGTGTCCTTGCCGATGCCCTCGACGAGATACGGATGCAGCTCGCCTTCGTCCTTCGCGGTGTAGATCGAGCCTTCGGGGTCGACGCCGACGATGCGGATCTCCGGCTTGCGCTCGTGGAACCAGCGGCCGATGCCGCTGATCGTGCCGCCGGTGCCGACGGAGATGACGATCGCGTCGAGCTCGCCGCCGGTCTGTTCCCAGATCTCCGGCGCGGTCGTGAGGTAATGCGCCTCGGGGTTCGCCATGTTCGAGTACTGGTCGGGCTTGAAGCCGCCGGGAATCTCCTCCGCCAGGCGCGACGACACGCTGTAGTACGACTCGGGCGAGTCGTGGTCGACGGCGGTCGGCGTGATCACGACCTCCGCGCCGTAGCCGCGCAGCATCGAGATCTTCTCCTGGCTCATCTTGTCGGGCATCACAAAGATGCAGCGGTAGCCCTTCTGTGCCGCCGCCATCGCGAGCCCGACGCCCGTGTTGCCGGAGGTCGGCTCGACGATCGTGCCGCCGGGTGAGAGCTTCCCGTCGCGCTCGGCCGCCTCGATCATCGCCATGCCGATGCGGTCCTTGTTCGAGCCGCCGGGATTCAGGAACTCGAGCTTGGCGAGGATCGTCCCGGGAACGCCCCGACCGATCCGGTCGAGCCGGACGATCGGGGTGTTGCCGATGAGATCGAGAACAGTCGGGTATTCGCGTGCCAAAGCGGCTGAAGCCTAGCGCTAGGCCGTTGCTGGTTCGGCCGCGAGCTCCTCGCGGGAGATGAACACCAGCCCCGCGAGCAGCGCCGCCACGCTGACGCCGACGAGCACCCAGAACCCGACGTGCGTTCCCGACGTGAACGCGGACGCGAATCCGCGTGTCGGCACGAGGTGGTTGAAGCGGCTGATCGACACCGACGAGCAGATCGCGACGCCGATCGCGCCGCCTACCTGCTGCGCCGTGTTGATCAGCCCGGATGCGAGGCCGGCTTCGTCATGGTCGACGCCGGCGAGCGCTGCGATCGAGATCGGGATGAACGTGAACGGCAGCGCGAACCCGATCAGCAGGTAGCCGGGTAGCAGCGCGCCCCAGAACGACCCGTGCGTAGGCACCTGCGTGTAGTAGACGTTGCCCGCGATCATCGCGATGAAGCCTGCGGTGAGCACCGGCTTCACGCCGAGCTTCGTCGTCAGCCCTTGCGCGAGGCCCGCCCAGAGCACGGCTGTCCCCGCGGTCGCAGCGAACGTGATCCCGGTCTTCAATGCCGAGTAGCCGAGCACCTGTTGCACGTACAGCGTCAGCAGGAAGAAGTTCGCGAACGTCACGACGCCCAGGAACGCGCCGATCAGGTTCGCTCCCGCGACGGTGTGGATGCGGAAGATGCGGAACGGCATCAGCGGATCCTTCGCGCGCGTCTCGATGACGAGGAACCCAGCAAGGAAGGCCAAGGCGGCGATCAGTGCGCCGATCGTGTGGCCTGACGTCCAGCCGTAGTTCGGCGCTTCGGAGAACGCATAGACGAGCAGTGCGAGCCCACCGGTCACTGCGACCGCGCCGGCGAAGTCCTGCGACGTCTCGCGCTCGGCCTTGCTCTCCCGCACGAAGCGCGGCGCGGCCAGGAACGCGAGCGCGCCGACCGGGACGTTGACGAAGAAGATCCACTCCCAGCCGAGGTACTTCGTCAGCAGGCCGCCGGCGAGCACGCCGACTGCCGCACCGCCGCCGCCGAGCGCGCCCCAGATGCCCAGCGCCTTGTTGCGCTCTGCGCCTTCCTCGAACGTCGTCATGACGATCGACAGCGCCGACGGCGTGATCACGGCCGCGCCGACGCCCTGCACGGCGCGCGAAACGATCAGAACGCCTTCGGACCAGGCAAGACCGCAGACCAGCGACGCGAGGGTGAAGATGACGACGCCGGCGAGGAACACACGCCTGCGCCCGAACAGGTCGGCGAGCCGACCCGCGAGCAACAGGAAGCCGCCGAACGTGATCGCGTACGCGGTGATGACCCACTGCAGGTTGTCGCGTGAGAAGTGCAGCGACTTCCCGATCGACGGCAACGCGACGTTGACGATCGAGACGTCGAGAATCGTCATGAAGAACGCGGCGCACACGATTGTGAGCGCCTTCCAACGCAGCGGATCAGCGGCCATGCAGCCTTCCCCTCTCTCCTGGTTTCCCGCCCCCAACGCGGATGCGGCTGATGCTATTCCGACGAGCGGGGGAAGCCCGAATCGACAGTCGTTCAGAGGAGGAGTAGGGTCGTTCGCGAGGTGAGCGGGCCACAGGGACCCATCGAGCCGGAGCAGCGGGCAGAGCGCCCGATCGACCCGAATCTCCGAGTCGGCCACGTGCATCTGCGCACAGCGGACATCGACAGGGTGCGTGAGTTCTACGTAGGGATCCTCGGCTTCGACGTCGTCCACGAAGCGCGCGGCGTGCCGGGTTGGGGAACGACCGGCGACATGCTGTTCGTGTCAGCGGGGGGCTATCACCATCACCTCGCCTTCAACACCTGGAAGTCTGCGGGTGGCCCGCCACAGCCGGACGGCGTCGCGGGGCTGCACCACGTGGCGCTCAACTTCTCCTCGCGCGAGCAGCTCGCGGAAGCGGTGGGGCGGCTCGTCGACGCGGGCGTCCCGTTGCGTGCGCTGACCGATCACGGCACGCACCTCGCTGTGTACTTGAGCGATCCGGACGGGAACGATCTCGAGCTCGCGTGGGACAGGCCGTTTGACGACTGGCGCCGCTACGGCTCGGGTGCGGCGCCGCCGAACGATGGCAGGCTCGAGCTCGACGAGCTGCTCTCGTATCGCAACTGACTCAGTGCCGGAAGTGCCGGCGGCCGGTCAGCACCATCGCGGCGCCGCTTGCTTCCACCGCTGCGAGCACTTCTGCATCGCGCCGCGATCCGCCCGGCTGGATGAGCGCTGTGATGCTCGCGTCGAGCGCGAGCTGCGGGCCGTCGGCGAAGGGGAAGAACGCGTCGCTCGCGAGCACGGCACCGTTCGTGGCATGGCCGTGCTCGCGCGCTTTTTCGAGCGCGATCCGAACCGAGTCGACGCGGCTCATCTGCCCGGCGCCGACGCCGATCGTTTGCAGCCCCTTCGCGAGCACGATCGCGTTCGACGAGACGTGCTTGCAGACGCGCCACGCAAACAGCAGATCGCCCCATTGCTCCTCGCTCGGCGCGCCGCACGCCACCTCCATCGTGTCGCGGTCGTCGACGCCGGAGTCGCGGTCTTGAACGAGCAATCCGCCGAGCACGCGCTTGAGATCCGGCTCGCCGGGCGTGTCCGCGCGCCGTTCCTCGTCGGCGAGGATGCGCAGCGCCTTCTTCGTCCGCAGCGCCGCCACCGCCTCTTCGTCGTACCCCGGCGCGAGCAGCACCTCGACGAAGTGCTGCGCTATCCGCTTCCCGAGCTCGGCGCCGACGGGGCGGTTGAGGATCGCGACGCAGCCGAAGGCCGACACGGGATCGGCTGCGAGCGCGCGCTCCCACGCTTCCTCGATCGTCGGCGCGAGCGCGACGCCGCATGGGTTCGCGTGCTTCACGATCACGGCGCACGGCAGCTCGAACTCGCCCGCGACGCGCCGCGCCCCTTCGAGATCCGCGAGGTTGTTGAAGGAAAGCTCCTTGCCGCCGAGTTGCTCGACGCGTGAGAGCAGGTCGCGCCGCACCCCTTCCTGCGCGTAGTACGCCGCCTCCTGGTGCGGGTTCTCGCCGTACGGCAGGTCGGCGACCTTGCGGAACGACAGCGTCAGCCGCTGCGGGAAGCGTTCGTCCTCGCCGAACCACGCGGCGATCGCCGCTTCGTACGCGGCGGATTCGGCGAACACCGCACGCGCAAACTCGCGTCGCGTCTCGAGCGTCACCTCGCCGTGCTCGCGCAGCTCGTCGAGCACGCGCGTGTATTGCGACGGGCTCGACACCGCCGCGACGTGCGCGAAGTTCTTCGCGGCCGCCCGCAGCATCGTCGGCCCGCCGACGTCGATCATCTCGACGACATCCGCCTCCGCAACACCGCGCTTGCCGGCGACCGACGTGAACGGGTAGAGGCTGACGCAGACGAGGACGATCGGCTCGATTCCGAGCTGGGAGAGCGTCGTGACGTCGTCGTCGTTGTCGCGGCGCGCAAGAATGCCGCCGTGGATGCGCGGATGGAGCGTCTTGACGCGACCGCCGAGCATCTCCGGCGCACCCGTCACATCCTCGACGCGCTCGACGGCGATGCCCTGCTGGGAGAGATAGGCGGCGGTTTGCCCCGACGAGACGATCGTCCAGCCGAGCCCGACGAGCCCGCGCGCAAAGTCGGAGACGCCCGTCTTGTCCCAGACGCTGATCAGCGCGCGTGGCACAGCTCGCTCACCACCTCGGGTAGCAGGCGATGTTCCACCGAGTGGATCCGCTCGACGAGCGTGTCGCGCGGCTCGACGGCTACCTCCTCCTGCCGCAGCACCGGGCCGGTGTCGAGCCCCTCGTCGACGAGGTGCACGGTGACGCCCGTCGTCTCGGCGTTCGCCGCCAGCGCATCGTCGATCGCGTGCGCGCCGGGGAACGCCGGCAGCAGCGACGGATGCACGTTCACGATCCGCTCCGGGAAGCGGTCGAGGAACGGTCTCGTCAGCAGGTGCATGTAGCCGGCGAGCACGACGAGCTCGACGCCGTGCTCTTCGAGCCATGTCGCCATCACGAGATCGCGCTCATCACGGTTCGCGTGGCAGTCGAGTGAGAACGTCGCCGTCGGCACACCCGCGTCGCGCGCACGCACGAGCGCGTATGCGTCCTTGCGGTTCGACGCGACGGCGTTCACCGGCAGTCCGCGGTCGAGCAGCGCCTGCAGGTTCGTTCCGTGCCCGCTGACGAGGACTCCGATCACGAGATGCGGCCGATTACGAGCTCACCCGGCTTGGCTTCGGGGACGATCGCGCACCAGCCGATGCCGAGGTTGAACACGCGCCGCAGCTCCTCTTCGTCGACGTGGCGCGCGAGCCATGCGAACACGGGCGGCCGCTCCCACGCGTCCCAGTCGATCTCCGCTGTTGGAGCGACGCGCTGGAGGTTGTCGAGAATCCCGCCGCCGGTGACGTGCGCGAACGCATGGGCGCGGCCGCGCAACGCCCGCGCGACGTCGAGATAGAGACGCGTCGGCGCCAGCAGGTCGTCGCCGTCGTAGTCGTCCGCTTCGAGGACGCGCCGCACGAGTGTGAAGCCGTTCGCGTGCACACCGGCCGACGCGAACCCGATCACGACGTCGCCGGCCGCGACCTTGGAGCCGTCGAGCGGCGCGTCGACAACGCCGACGCACGTGCCGGCGAAGTCGAGCTCGCCGGGGGCGTAAATGCCCGGGAGCTCCGCCGTCTCGCCGCCGACGAGGGCCACGCCTGCGGCGCGGCACACCTCAGCCGCGCCCTCGACGAGCTCTACAACTTCTGTGAGCTCGATCGTGTTCGCGGCGACGTAGTCGAGCAAGATCAGCGGGTCGGCGCCGCACGTGGCGACGTCGTTGATGCAGTGCGCGGCGAGATCCGCGCCGCAGGCACGCAGGCGCCCGCGCTCTCGCGCGAGGATCAGCTTGGTGCCGACGCCGTCGGTGGACGCGGCGAGAAAACGGCCGTCGCCGAGCGGGTGCACGCCGGCGAACGCGCCGAACCCGCGCGCTCCCGTCGACTCCGCCGCAGCCCTGAGCCGTTCGACGATCGAGTTGGCCGTCGTGAGCGACACGCCTGCGGCTGCGTAGCTGTGCTCCCGGCTTCCCAGAGCGTCCAGTGTATGGACGTGACAGGATCGCGGCGTGGGTGACGTCAGCCTCGAGGAACTGCAACTCGCCACGCGCAACCACGGCATGCCGCTCGAGGCGATGCGGTTCGACGTCACGCCCGTGGGGCTGCACTACCTGCTCGTGCACTACGACATCCCGGTGGTCGACGACTCCTGGCGGCTGGAGATCGACGGGGACGTCGCCTCGCCCGCGACGCTGTCGCTCGAGGAGTTGCGCGCGCTGCCGGCACACGAGGTCGTCTCGACGATGGAGTGCGCCGGCAACGGGCGGGCGAAGCTCGCGCCGCGCGCGATCAGCCAGCCGTGGCTGCAGGAGGCGATCGGAACAGGGCGCTGGCGCGGCGCGCGCTTGCGCGACGTGCTCGAAGCCGCCCAACCGGGCGAACGTGCAGTCGAGGTGCTGTTCACCGGGCTCGATCACGGCATCGAGGGCGGCGACGAGCAGGCGTTCCAGCGCAGCCTGCCACTCGAGCTCGCGCGCTCCGGCGATGTGCTGCTCGCGTACGAGCTGAACGGCGAGCCGCTGCCGCCGCAGCACGGGCGGCCGCTGCGCCTGCTCGTTCCCGGCTGGTACGGGATGACGAACGTGAAGTGGCTTGCCCGCATCACCGTCACGGACACGTCCTTCGCCGGCTACCAGCAGGTGCGCGGCTACCGGCTACGCCAGACCGAGGACGAGGAGGGCGTGCCGCTCGATCGGATGCTGCCGCGCGCGCTGATGGTCCCGCCGGGAATACCCGAGTTCATGACGCGCGAGCGCACCGTGCAGGCAGGCACCGTCGAGCTCGAGGGTCGCGCGTGGTCGGGTCACGGGCCGATCGAAGCGGTCGACGTGAGCACCGACGGCGGCGCATCGTGGTCGCCGGCAACCGTCGACCCGCCGACGCTCGGGCGCTGGGCCTGGCAGCGGTGGACGTTCGCCTGGGACGCGAAACCCGGTAGCCATCTGCTCGCCTGCCGCGCGCGCGACGGGGAACGCGCGCAGCCGCTCGAGCCGGCGTGGAATCTCGGCGGCTACGCGAACAACGCAGTGCAGCGCGTGCCCGTCTCCGTGATCTAGTCGAACCGTTCGGCGTACAGCTCCGGCCGGCCCTCCGGTCCGCCCGGGACGAAGCGCACGACCGTCCCGCCGACGGTGACGGCGCCGTCGTCGGCGTCGAGCCCGAGGATGTCCGCGAGCGCGCCCGCTTTCGCCTCGGGATCGTCCGCGCGCAGCTGCAGCTCGATCAGCGACAGCTCTTCCTCTTTCTCGATCATCTCCTCGATCCAGTCGCGCGGAGGATGCACCTCGAGCCGGTAGCCCGCGTTCGTCGCGACGAACGTGCGGCGGCCGCCGTGCTCCTGCAGGCGCAGGTTCCAATGCATCGCGCGGCCGAGGACGGCTTGGAACTCGTCTTCGTCCAATGCGACGCCGATGTGGTCGACGCGCGGCACCCGCCAGTGCCCCGGCTGCACCACAACGTTGACGGCGCCGCGCTCGAGCTCCGAAAGCCGCAGCTTGAAGCCGTCGCGGTCGAGCTGCTCCCACGACACGCCCGGCTCGACGGCGACGTGCTCGTCGCCGACGCGCCCGTACCGCGCAACCAGGTTGAAGTTGAGCTTCGCCAGGTAGCGCGCCTCGACCTCGCGCAGCTGCGACGTCACCAGGTGGTAGTGGAAGAGGTGCACGCCGCTAGTTTTCCAGGGTCGTTATGTCGCCGTCGCTATTGACGCCGTGGAGCTTCGAGCCGCTCCAGGTGGTGCCCACCGTGATCGTGGCGGCGCTATACCTCCGGCGCACGCGGTCGCTCGCACAGCGCGGCCAGCCGGTGACGGCGTGGCGGCAGACCGCGTTCTGGACGGGCATCGGGCTCGTCGTCCTCGCGCTCAATTCGCCGATCGACTCACTCGGCGAGGAGCACTTCTTCTTCCTCCACATGCTGCAGCACGTGATCCTCGGCGACCTTGCGCCTCTCTGCTTCGTCACGGGGATGACGGGGCCGGTGCTGCGGCCCGTGTTGGCGCTGCCGGGCGTCGACCAGCTGCGCAAGCTCGCGCATCCGTTGGTCGCGCTGCCGCTGTGGGCGGTCGACTTGTACGTCTGGCATGTCCCGTACCTGTACGACGGGGCGCTGCATCACGACTCGATCCACGCGCTCGAGCACTTCCTCTTCTTCACGCTCGGCTGCTTCATGTGGGCGCCGGTGCTCGAGACGCTGCCCGCGCCGGAATGGTTCGGCACCGGGATGAAGCTCGGCTACATCGCAGTGGTGCGGCTGATCGAGACGATCCTCGGCAACATCTTCATCTGGTCGGGCAGCGCGTTCTACACCGTGTACAAGCATCCGGCGGAATGGGGGATCTCGCCGGTGCACGACCTGAACCTCGGCGGCGTCGTGATGATGGCCGAGGGCTCGATCGTCACGATCGGCGCGCTCGCCTGGCTCTTCCTTCGCCTCGCCGCGGAGAGCGAGCTGCGACAGCAATTGCTCGAACAGGGGCTCGATCCGCGGCAAGTGCGACGCGCGGTGCGCTACGGGCGCGCCGAAGGCCTGGGCTCCTAAACCTTTTCGAAGCGGAGCTTGCGCGCGTCTGCGGGTGTGCGCGTGGGGTACTCGCGCGTGAGGCACGCGCGGCAGAGCGCGCTGGGCGGGTGTTGGGTCGATTCCTGCAGCGCTTCGAGCGACAGATACGCCAGCGACGTCGCGCCGATCGCTTCGCGCACCTCTTCGACGGTCGAGTGCGCGGCGATCATCTCGTCCTCGGACGCGAGGTCGATGCCGTAGTAACACGGTGAGACGACCGGCGGCGAGGAGATGCGCACGTGCACCTCGGCCGCGCCTGCGTCGAAGAGCATCTGCACGATCTGCCGCGTTGTCGAGCCGCGCACGATCGAGTCGTCGACGACGACGAGGCGTTTGCCTTCGACTTCCGCGAGCGGGTTGAACTTCATGCGGATGCCCTGTTCGCGCATGCCTTGTTCCGGCTGGATGAATGTGCGGCCGACATAGCGGTTCTTGATCAGCCCTTCGCTGAACGGGATGCCGGCCGCCCGCGCGAACCCGATCGCCGCGGGCGTTCCGGAGTCGGGGATCGGCAGCACGAGGTCGGCGTCGGCCGGCGCCTCGGCCGCGAGGCGCTCGCCCATGCGCACGCGCGCGCCGTGCACCTCGACGCCGTTGAGCTTCGTGTCCGGACGTGCGAGATAGAAGAACTCGAAGAGACACAGGGCGCCGTGACCCGACGGCGCAAGCGCGTGCAGCGAGTGCGTCCCTTCGTCGTCCGCGATCACGAGCTCACCCGGCTCGACTTCACGCTCGAACTTTGCGCCGATCAGGTCGAGCGCGCATGACTCGGAGGCCAGCACCGGGTCGTCACCGAGGCGGCCGAGCACGAGCGGGCGAAAGCCGTGAGCGTCGCGGAAGCCGAAGAGCTTGCCGTCGGCCAAGCCGACCACGGTCGCCGCGCCTTCGAGGCGCGACATCGCTGCGGAGACGGCGTCTTCGAGCGGACGGCCGTCGTCGGCGATCAGCGCGGCGATCACTTCGGAGTCCGAGGTCGAGCCGAGCGGCTTCGCGACTTCGTCTCGCAGCTGCTCGGCGTTGACGAGGTTGCCGTTGTGGCCGAGCGCGACGGTGCGCGCGCGCCCGTGATGCAGCAGCGGCTGCGCGTTCGACCAGTCGTTGCCGCCCGTCGTGGAGTAGCGCGTATGGCCGATCGCGAGCTCGCCTCTCAGCCCCGACAGCGATCCTTCGTCGAACACCTGCGGCACGAGGCCGAGGTCACGCAACGCAGTCAAGCGTCCGTCTTCGCTCACTGCGATGCCTGCCGACTCCTGCCCACGATGTTGCAGCGCGTACAGGGCGAAATACGTGAGGCGAGCAACATCGCGATGCGGCGCGCGCACGCCGAAGACGCCGCACACTTAAATCGCCACCAATCCGACGCACCCGACGACCGGGGTCGGCGGGATCGGCCGCCCGCCGGTCTCGTTGTAGAGCGACACGTTGCCCGACACGACGGGGACGCCGAGCTCGTTCGCCGCCTCGGCGATGCCGGCGATCGCCTGTGCGAGCTCCCAGCCGATCTCGGGCTTCTCCGGGTTGCCGAAGTTGAGACAGTCGGTGAGCGCGAGCGGCTCGCCGCCGGCGTTCGCGACGTCGCGCGCCGCGCGCAGCACTGCGTCGTAGCCGGCGCGGAACGGGTCGCGCGTGCCTGGTGCGGGCCCCTTCAGCGACACGGCGAGCGCGCGGCCGTCATCGAGTCTGAGCACCGCGGCACCGTCGCCGGGGCGCTTGAGCGTGCGCGAGCCGACGAGTTGGTCGTACTGCTCGTAGATCCACGTCTTCGCTTCGTCGTTCACCGGGTCGACCGGCGCGTCCTCGACGGCATGCGGTTGCTGCTCCACGTCGTAGCGAGGGCATTCGTCGGTGAGGATCGTTGCGGGAATCGCGCCGACGCAGGCGTCCTCGAAGAACGCCCGCAACTCGCCGTGATCCGTGACTTCGCCGATCACCGTGCACGGCAGCTCCCACTTCGCGCACGCCGCTTCGACGTCGGCAACCCGTGCGGGATCGACGACGGCCACCATGCGCTCTTGCGACTCGGAGATCATGATCTCCCACGGTTCGAGGCCGGCCTCGCGCAACGGCACGCGGTCGAGATGCACGTCGACGCCGAGCCCGTCGCGTGCCATCTCCGACAACGAGGACGCAAGCCCCGCGGCGCCGCAGTCCTGCAGCGAGACGACGAGGTCGCGCTCGACGAGATCGAGCGACACCTCGATCAGCGCCTTGCCGCGGAACGGGTCGCCGATCTGGACCGACGGCCGCTTTTCGTCGGAGCCTTCGAGATCCTGCGAAGCGAGCACCGACGCGCCTCCGATTCCGTCGCGGCCCGTGAACGCACCGAAGAGGACGATGACGTTGCCGACCCCTTGCGCGCGTGCGCTCAGCACGCGCTCGGTTGGCAGCACGCCGACGCACATCGCATTGACAAGTGGGTTGTCGCGATAGGCAGAGTCGAACACGGTTGCGCCGCCGACGGTCGGCACGCCGACGCAGTTGCCGTAGTGGCCGATCCCGGCGACGGCGCGCTTGAAGTGCCAGTCGGGTGCGCCGAACCAGAGGCCGTCGAGCAGGGCGATCGGCCGCGCGCCCATCGCGACGACGTCGCGCAGGATGCCGCCGACGCCCGTCGCCGCTCCCTGGAACGGCTCGACGGCCGACGGATGGTTGTGCGACTCGACCTTGAACGCGACGGCGAGACCGCCGCCGACGTCGATCACGCCGGCGTTCTCGCCGGGGCCCTGCAGCACCCGCGCGCCCGCCGAGGGCAGACGGCGAAGCAGCGGCGCCGAGTGCTTGTAGCCGCAGTGCTCCGACCACAGCAAGGAGAAGACCGCGAGCTCGAAATCGTTCGGCGTGCGGTCGAGCAGGTCGTGGATACGGGCGAATTCCTGGTCGGTGAGACCGAGGGCCCGATGCAACGGCTGCTGGGCGACCGAGCTCAGAGCGTCATGGTATCCGCGACCTAGGATGGTCATCGATGGAAGTCGTCGAGACGCGCACGCTTGGCGAAGGCTGGCTCGAGGTGTCGCGCCGCATCCTCGACCACGGCGCCGCGGCGACGTGGGACGGCGCGGAGACGCGCGAGCTCGCGGTGCTCACGCTGGCCGTTGCCGAGCCCGATCCGGAGGACGCGACGATCGCCGACCTCGCTGACCCCGATTGGCTCGACTGGATGCACCGCAACTTCACCGCGCTCGACGACGTTGCCGAGCTCGGCGGCGCGCGCTCGTACGCCCGCCGGCTGCGGGCGTACGACGGCCGTGACCAGGTCGCCTGGGTGATCGAGCGCCTGCGTGCCGATGCGACAGCGCGTGACGCTGCGATCACGACGTTTCAGCCCCTTGCCGACACGACCTATATCCCGTGCGTGTCACTGCTCGACTTCTGGCGCTCCGGCGGCGCGCTCGAGCTGGTCGTCTACGCACACTCGCTCGATTTCGGCAAGAAGGCCTACGGGAACCTCGTCGAGCTCGCGCGCTTGCAGCACGAGGTTGCGGCGGCGGTCGGTCTGCCGCCCGGCCGCCTCGTCATCCACGCCAAGTCCGCGCATATCTACGCGCCCGAGTACGACGCCATGCGGGAGCTCGTGTGATCGAGCTTCGGCGCGCCGCGCCGGAGGACGCGGACTGGCTGGCCGAGCTGTACGGCAACGACGACGTCGATCCGTTCCTCGGGCCGCGCCAGGCGCGCGACCGCGAGAGCGTGCTCGCCGAGATCGAGCGCTCGTCCGCCGAGCCCGACGCGTTCGGCGTGCTGATCATCGAGTGCGACGGCAAGCGCGCCGGCGTGCTGGCGTTCAACCGGGTGAACGAGGCGAACCGCATCGCACATTGCGGCGGGCTCGCGGTTCACCCGGCATTTCGAGGCCGGCGGATCGCCGACGAGGCTGCGCGGCAGTTTCAGCGCTACCTGCTGGTGGAGCTCGGCTACCACCGGATCGAGATGGCGGTGTACGGCTTCAACGAGCGGTCGCTGGCGCATGCCGAGCGCGCCGGCTGGATCCGCGAGGGCGTGAAGCGCAAGGCGTATATGCGGCACGGCGAGTGGCAGGACGCGGTGCAGTTCGCGCTGCTCCGCGAAGACCTGGGCGACTAGCATCGCGTCATGGCGAGATTCCTGCACACGATGGTGCGCATCACCGACCCGGAGCGCTCGCGCGCGTTCTATGAGGCGCTCGGGTTCTCGTTCGTCCGAGAGATGGACATCGTGAGAAACAACGAGAAGGAGGCGACGAACTACTTCTTCTCGCTGGGCGATTCGGAGTCCGTGCTGGAGTTGACCTTCAACCACGACGGCCGCGAGTACGAGCTGGGCACGGGCTACGGCCACATCGCGATCGGCGTCGACAACCTCGACGCGACGCTCGCAGCACTCGCGGAGCAGGGCATCGAGCCCGAGCGGCCGCCGTATCAGGTGCGCGAAGGCGGCTCGTTCCTTTGCTTCGTGCGCGATCCGGACGGTTATCGGATCGAAGTCATCGGCCGCTCGTGACGACCGACGACGCGTGGACCATCCTGCGCGCATTGCAGGCGGCGATTGATGCGCGTGACGCCGACGCGCTAGCGGCTCTGTTCCACGAGGACGGGGTGCTGATCGGCACGACAGCGGATGCTCGCGACCGCAAAGCCGTGCTCGCCTATATCACCGCCGTCGCCGAG
>Ga0157369_10002988_pt1 | contig 20240 bp, 20 predicted proteins | sample C25metaG_FD_113461 | JGI IMG/M metagenome (GOLD analysis project Ga0157369, IMG submission 113461) | Corn rhizosphere microbial communities from Kellogg Biological Station, Michigan, USA - C2-5 metaG | ecosystem: Host-associated > Plants > Roots > Rhizosphere > Soil | place: USA: Michigan...
CTACTGCATCGTCGCGACGCTGCTGTGGGCGCGCTTCGCATTCGGTATCCACGTGCCGATCGCACATCCGCTGCCATTCGCACTCGGCATCGTCGGAATCGTGATCACGATCGGAGCGCTCGGCTTCCTGATGGGCGTCGCGTTCGTGCGCTCGCGGCGCGCGTGGGCAATCGGCGCGGTCACCGAGTATCCGATCTGGCTGGTCTGCGGCTTCCTCGTCCCGATCTCGCTGCTCCCGAATTGGGTGCGGCCGATCTCGTGGGTGCTCGGGCCGACGTGGGGCATGCGCGCGATTCACGCCGGCGCGTTCGGAGGCAACGGATACGGCGACGTCGCAATGTGCCTTGGGCTCGCGGTCGTGTACGTCGCGATCGGGATGGCCGTGCTCGGAACCGTTCTCGACTCAGCGCGCCGCCGCGCGACGCTCTCGCTGACGTGAAGCAGTCGCTGCGCGTGTTCTTCGTCGGCGGCTACATCAGCTACCGCGCGCTCTTCGGTTTCCTCAGCCTCTGGATCTTCATCCCGACACTGATCCTCACGCCGATCTTCCAGATCCTGCTGTTCGCGTATATCGGCCGCGCCGCGGGCGTGCGATCGGACGAGTTCTACGTCATCGGCAACGCGATCCAGTACGCGTCGGTGCCGTGCCTGTTCGCGATGACGCAGACAATCTCGGAAGAGCGCTTCTGGCAGACGCTCGGTCCGATCCTCATCTCCCCCGCGCGCCGCATGCCGATCTTCCTCGGTCGCGCGTTGCCGGTGATCGCGAACGGCCTGTTCGTCGCCGCGTTCTCGCTCTTCGTCGGCGGACTGATCCTCGGCGTGAGGCTCGACGGCTCCGAGTGGGCGCGCTTGATCCCGGTGCTTCTGATCGCGGCGTTCTCGTGCACCGGTCTGGGGCTGATCACGGCTGGCATCGGCTTGCGCGTGCGCGAGACGGCCGTGCTCTCGAACGTGTTCGTCGGGCTGCTGTTGATCTTCAGCGGCGCGAACGTCGCGCTCTCGTCGTTGCCGAACTGGATGGCGTCTATTGCGCGCGGCCTGCCGCTCACGCATTCGATCGAGGCGGCGCGCGACGTGGCGGCGGGCGCATCGCTGCACGCCGTGCGTGGCCTCCTCGGCAAGGAGCTGGCGATAGGCATTGTCTACACCGTGATCGGCTTCGCGCTGGTGCGGTACTTCGAGTGGCAGAGCCGCCGGCTCGCAACGCTGGAGCGCGTGTGAGCGCCGCGCGGGTTGTCTGGTCCGGGTTCATGATGAACCTGAAGATGGTCGGAACGTCGAGCTTCTTCCTGCTCACGTCCGTCGTGCAGCCGGTCATCTTCGCCACCGTCGCCTTCTACATGTTCAAGTCGGGCGGACGTTCAGGGACGCTGCTCTATGCGGCGCTCGGCGCGGGGATGATGGGCGTCTGGTCGACGACGCTGTTCGGCTGCGGCGGGATCATCCAGTGGCAGCGCTGGCAGGGAACGCTCGAGCTCGGCGTCGGCGCGCCGCCGTCGATGGCGCTCGTCTACTTCCCGTTCACGCTCGCGAACGCATTCACCGGCATGTACGCGCTCGCCGCAACGCTCGTCTGGGGACGCGTGTTCTTCGGCGTCCCGCTGCACCTCGTACACCCGTGGCTGTTCGTGCTCGCGCTCCCCGCCACCGTGATCTCGCTCGGGCTGATGGGACTGTTGCTCGCATCGAGCTTCATCCTCTACCGCTACGCGAACGCGATGTCGAACTTGCTCGAGTACCCCGTCTGGGTGGCGTCGGGCTTGATCTTCTCGACGTCTCTGCTGCCCGGCTGGTCGCGCCCGATCTCGTGGTGCCTGCCGCCGTACTGGGGGATCCTCGCGATTCGTCACGCCGCGCTCGGCGGAGAAGTGTGGGGACCGCTCGGCATGGTGGTCGTGCTCGGCATCGCGTCGCTCGTTCTCTCCGTGTTCACCTTCGGGATCTTCGAGACGCGGGCGCGTGCGCGCGCGACGCTGTCGCTGACATGAAGCGTTGGTTGAGCATTTTCTTCGTCGGCGGGGTGATCGCGTACCGCGGGCTGTTCAACTGGATCCGCCCGGCCATGTACATCCCGACGATGCTCGGCAGCCCGCTGTTCCAGCTGATCTTCTTCACGAAGCTCGGGCAGTACGCGCACGCCGAGTCGCGCGACTTCTACATCGTCGGCAACAGCGTGCAGGTGTGCGCGATGTCGTCGGTATACGGAATGACGATGTCGGTCGCCAACGAGCGCTGGTTCGGAACGTTGGGCCCACTGCTCGCGTCACCCGCGAACCGCTCGGCCGTATTCCTCGGCCGCGGCGTGCCGGTGCTCCTGAACGGCCTCTTCGTCTCGGCGTTCACCTTCATCATTGGCGCGGTGCTGCTCGGGTTCCATCCCGGCGCCGGTTCGATCCCGCCACTCGCGCTGATCGTCGTCGTGACGACTGCGTCGTGCACGTGCTTCGGGATGCTGCTCGGCTCGATCGGACTGCGTGCAAAAGACTTCTTCTTCGTCGCGAACCTCGCGTACTTCCTGATGCTGCTCTTCTGCGGGGTCAACATTCCGCTCAACGTGCTGCCCGGCTGGATGAGCGCGATCGGTCGCTGCCTGCCGCTGACGCACGGCATCGCGGCGGCGCGCGAAGTCGCCGCCGGAGCGTCGCTCTCGCACGTCTCCGGCCTCGTCTGGACGGAGGTCGGCGTGGCAGCGGCCTACGCGCTCGCCGCCTACGTTCTCTTCCGCGTGCTCGAGCGCGAGTCGCGCCGCAGCGCGGTTCTCGATACCTATTAGGTAAATGACCGCGCCCACGCCGATTCGCTGTCTGGTCGCCGACGACCATCCGGCTGTGCTGAAGGCCGTCTGCGACTACTTCGAATCGCACGACATCGAGGTTGTGGCCCAGGCGACGGATGGAGCCGCCGCGCTCCGCGAGATCGAGGCGACCAATCCCGATGTTGCAGTCGTCGACCTGAACATGCCGAGGCTCAGCGGGATCGAGCTCACGCGGACGCTCGGCGAGCGCTCGCTCACCACCGCCGTCCTTCTCTATACGGGTGGCGGCGACCAAGCGCTGCTGGCCGAGGCCGTCGACGCCGGCGCCCGCGGCTTCCTCTCCAAGGAGTCGTCGCTGGCGGAGCTCGTGCGCGCCGTCCAGGTGGTGCACGACGGCGGGGTCTACGTCGATCCGGTGCTCGCCGGGTCGCTGGCGACAGGTGCGACCCGCAAGCTCGTCGAGCTGACCGAGCGAGAACGCGATGTGCTGCGGCTGCTCGCCGACGGCCGGGATTACGACGACATCGGCGAACGGCTCTCGATCTCGCCCGAGACCGTGCGCATCCACGTCCGCAAGGCCATGGGCCGCCTGAACGCGAATTCGCGCACGCAAGCCGTTGCCGAGGCAATTCGGCAGTCGCTTCTCGGCTGACGGGAAGGGCGGCTCCCCTAAAACGTGTAGCCGCGTGCCGCGGGTACGGGAATCCGCGCGGGTCCGCCGGAGCCCGATCAACTTGGCATGCTCGCAACCCTCACAGCCAAGATCGCCGCCCTCAGCATCACCGCCCTGATCGCCGTCGGCGGCGTGGCGCTCCACTCACTCAACCTCGGCAACCCGAGCGCCAGCAAGGCGAACGCCGGCTCCTTCGGCGGCAACCAGCACTACACCGTCCGCCAGATCGAGACCGACTGGGCGCCGCAGGTCGGCTCCGGCATCAACAAGGTCACGTGCGCCCCGGGCGCCGGTCGCGGCACCACCTGCTATCTCGGCACTGCCCGCTAGTCAGCTGATGATGCGGTCGCGGAGGGCGACCGCCACCGCCTGCGTGCGCGTCTCGGCGCCGAGCTTGTCCATCGCCTTGCGCAGATGCGTTCGCACCGTCTCCGCCGAGATGAAGAGCTTCTTTCCGATCTCCTCGTTCGACAGGCCGTTCGCCAGCAGACGTAACACGTCGCGCTCGCGGACCGTGAGCTCGGGCAGCCGCTCGCCGACCGACGCCGCGAGCGAGCCTGCGAGCACTGGGTCGACATACCCCTCGCCCGCGGCAAGCGCCCGCACGGCGCGGAGCAAATCCTCGAGCGGCGCCTCCTTGAGCACGAAGCCGCGCACGCCCGCGTCGAGCGCCTCCAGCAGAAGCGCGCGGTCGCCGTACCCGCTGAAGAGCAGCAACTGTGTGTCGCTTTTCCCGCGGAGTCGGCGGGCAAGCTCGATCCCGCCGAGATTCGGCATGCGCACGTCGACCACGGCCACCTGCGGCAGCCGCCGCTCGATCAGCTCCAGGGCCTCCGCCCCGTCTTGAGCGCGGCCGACGACGTCGACGCCCTGGTCGCTGAGGTAACTGGCGACCGCCTCCAGCACCGCGGGATGGTCGTCCGCCACGAGCACCGTAATCTTGGTATCCACGGTTCGGGGGATCCCCGAATCGGGTGATGGGTCGCTCACGACTCAAGGGATAGCGGTTTTTCGCGCTAAAGCAAATAGTTGCGGTATGACGCCGGAGCTCGCCGAGCTGGAGACGAGCCGGGAACGCGACCTGATCGAGGCCGCGCTCGCGGTGAACGGCGCAACGAGCCTCGACGACGGTTTCGCGATCCTGGCATCGACAGGCGTGGCGCTACTCGGCGCCAGCTGGCTCGCCGTCGTCGTCTGGGACTCGGCGCTGGCCGAAGGGCGCGTTCACGCGAGCGCAGGCGAGGCCGAGGGGCTGGTCGGGATTCCGGTCTCCGGCAGCGACGAGCTGCGAAACGCGATTCGCAACGACATCGCGTTCACCGGGCGGCCCGACCTCGAGGGCTTCGACGAGGAAACCGCAAAAGCGTTCGCCGCGGCGGTGGTCGTCAGGGTGCCGCTGTCGATCGAGGGCAGCCGGGCGACGTTCCATGCGGGGTGGCGCGACGAGCTGACAACCGAGGAGACCGACCGCGCGACGGAGCTGCTGACGACTCTGACACGGCTGACTTCGCTCGCCGAGCGTACGCGCAGCTCGCGCGAGCACGCGCGGCTCGAGACCGTCCTCGAAGGCGTCGGCGACGGCGTGATTCTCACCACCGAGTTCGACATGACGCTGAACTCCGCTGCGCGGCGAATGCTCGCAGTGCCCGAAGGCCTGTCACTCCGCACGGCACTGCTCAATCCCCGGACGCTCGACGGCGAGCCGTTTCGCCTTGACCCGTCGCAGCGCCCGGGTGAAGCAATGCTCGCGTCGAACACCGGCGGCGGGCCGTTCCGGATCCGCTGCACCGCGCTCGACGGAACCGAGCTCGTCGTCGACGGTCATGTTGCGCCCGTCGAAGGCGGATCCGTCATCGCGTTCCGCGACGTCACGCAGGAGTACCGCCGCGAGTTCCTCAACGAGCAATACATCCGTGCGCTATTCGACGCGATTCCGATTGCGATCGTCGTACGCGACCCGAAGACAACCGAAGTCATTGCGGCGAACCGTGCGTTCGTGCGGCTCGTCGGGCTACCGATCACGGAGATCCTCGGCGTCGGCGTGCCGTCGCCGTGGATGGCGGACGACCGGCGCGACTCGATGCCGGCCGTCGGCGAGATCAGCGATCGCCTCCTTCGTACACCCGATGGTCGAACGTTCCCGGTAGAAGTCGCGGTGCACGCCGTCGAGGACGACGACGAACGGCAGGCTCTGATCTTCGCGATCGTCAACGACCTATCCGAACGCCGCCGGCTCGAACAGCAGGTGGTGCAGAGTGGGAAACTCGCCGCGATCGGAGAGCTCGCCGCGGGCGTCGCCCACGAGATCAACAACCCGCTGTTCGCGATCCTCGGCATGACCGAGTTCCTGTTGCTCGAAGCCGAGCCGGAATCGAAGTCGCGCGAGCGCCTCGAACTGATTCAGCAGACGGGCGGCGAGATCAAGGAGATCGTGCGCAGCCTGCTCGACTTCGCACGCGACACGAACGACGACCAGCAGCTCGTCTCCGCCGCGGACGTCGTGCGCTCGACACTCGATCTCGTTCGGAGGACCAACGCGCACAAAGGCGTCGAATTTGTCGAGCGCTACGCGACCGACGAAGAAACCGTGCTCGGCAACGTCAACCAGCTGAAACAGCTCGTGCTGAATCTTGTTGCGAACGCGCGCGAGATGATGCCGAACGGCGGCGTCGTCAAGGTCGACGTGCGGCGCGACGGCAGCGAGGTCGTGATCGACGTCACCGACGAGGGCCCCGGTGTCCCGCCCGAGCTGGTTGGCCGCATCTTCGAGCCGTTCTTCACCACACGCCGCGGGCGCGGCGGAACAGGCCTTGGCCTCCCGGTGAGTCTCGGCATCGCCGAGTCGCACGGCGGCACGCTGACCGTCGTAACGTTGCCGGGGCACGGGGCAACCTTTAGCGTGCGGCTCCCCTTCGAGGAGGACAAGCGATGAGTCGCGTCCTGGTGATCGACGACGAAGACGTGGTCCGCGGCCTGATGGCTGAGATCCTCGCGTTCGCCGGCCATGAGGTGGAAACGGCGCGGACGGCCGAGGACGCGCTCGACCTGCTCGACACCGACGCCGACTTCGATCTCGTCGTCAGCGACGTGATGATGCCCGGCCTCTCCGGTCTCGAGCTGCTCGAGAACGTGCGCGTGCGCCAGGCATCGCTGCCGGTCGTGCTCGTCACCGGCGCCGGCACGTACGACACACTCAGCGAAGCGCTCACACGCGGCGCCGCCGGGCTCGTGACGAAACCGTTCACGCACGCCGAGCTGAAGGATGCGGTGGCGCATGCGCTCGAACGCGCGACGCGCTCGCGCGAAGAGCTGCGAGAGAAAGTGCTGGTGCCGACGCTCGCAAGCGCGCTCGCGAACGCGATCGAGGCGCGCGACTCATACCTACACGGCCATTGCGAGCGGCTCGCAGCCGTTGCCGTGCGACTGGCCGAGTTGAAGGGCCTGTCGCCGGAACAGATCGAGACCGTGCGCCTCGGCGCGATCGTCCATGACGTCGGCAAGATCGGCATCCCGGACCGCGTGCTGCTCAAGCCCGGACCGCTCGACGACGAAGAGCGCGCAATCGTCGAAACGCACACGCTGATCGGCGACAAGCTGCTCGAGCCCCTCGACCTGCTCGAAGCGGCGCGTCCCGCCGTGCGCCACCACCACGAGCGCTGGGACGGCCTCGGCTATCCGGACGGGCTTTCCGCCGACGCGATCCCTCTTGCTGCGCGCATCGTCGCCGTCGCCGACTCGGTCGAGGCGATGACATCGCGCTCTTTGTACCGCACGCCGCTCAGCGCCGAGGAAGTCGTCGCCGAGCTGCGCCGGTGCCGTGGGCTGCAGTGGGACGCCGAGATCGTCGACCTCGCGCTGCAACTCATCGAGAGCGGCGAGCTGGATCTCTCCCAGGGAACGATGCGACTGCTGGAACCGCAAAGCGCATGAGCCCGCGCATCCTCGTCGCCGACGACCACCCCGCGCTCGTCGCAGCGATCGCCTCGTACCTCGACGCGAACGATCTCGACGTCGTCGGGCCTGCGACCGACGGCGATGCCGCCGTACGCCTCGCGCAGGATCAACAGCCCGAGCTGGCACTTGTGGACTGGCGCATGCCGCGACGGAGCGGCGCCGACCTCGTGAGCGCGATCGTCGCGGCATCGCCCGACACACGCGTCGTCGTCTACACGGCCGACGGCGACCAGGAACTTGCCCGCGCAGCGCTCGACGCGGGCGCCGCCTCCGTTGTGCTGAAGGAGGCGCCGCTGCCCGACCTGCTGCGTGCGCTCGAGACGACGATGAGCGGACGCAGTTATCTCGATCCCGCGCTGCGCCGAACCGCGAAGAACCGCACCCCTCTGACGCAGCGCGAGCTCGAAGTGCTCGCGCTGCTCGCGGACGGTCTTCGTCACGAGGAGATCGGCGCGCGTCTCGGCATCGGCCCCGAAACGGTGCGCACTCACCTGCGGAAGGCGTCGGAACGTCTCGGCGCCACCACGCGCACGCAAGCAGTGGCGACCGCGTTTCGCATGGGCCTGATCGCATGACGATGTCACGCTCGTTGTCGTCACTCGGAAGCGACGTCAATGAGATGATGCGCGAGATCGTCGAGCAAGTGCTCGAGCTGCCCGACGCAGACGGCGCATCGCTCACCGAGGTCGCTGGTGACCACTTCCACTTTCTCGTCTCACTCGGCGTCGACCGTCTGCTCGAAGGAACCGAGCACCCGCTGACCGAAGGCCTCGGCGCGCTCTCGCTGCAGATCGAAGAGCCGATCGTGCTTCGCGCCGACCCCGACGACGACGTCAAGAACTCGATGACGGCGGGCGCCGGAGCAATCATCCTGGCGCCCATCACCTACGGAGATACGACGCGCGGCGTCCTCAGCGTTCGCAGCCCCCGGCGCGACGCATTCACCGAGGGCGACGTCGCGACGTTCGGCGTGCTTGCCCGCTCCGCCGGAATTGCACTGCGCAACGCGGCGCTCGTCGACAACCTGCGTGCCGTTGTCGACACGCAAAGCGAGCTGCTTGCGCTCGAGTCGGACCATGAGGCCGTAATGCAGGCGATCGTCTCGCGCGCGCAGCGACTCAAGCGTGCCGACGGCGCGGCCGTCGTGCGCTACGACCGCGACGAATCTGTCTGGTGGCTCACGTCTGGAACCGCCGAGCAACACGCGGGGTTCCGTCATGTCCGCGACGGAAGTCTCGTCGGGCTCGCCGGCACACAGAACGAGACTTTGTACTGCGCCGACACCACGACGGACGAACGAACAAGCCCAACGGTCAATGCGCGCCTCGGCACCCGCTCGGTCGTCGCGTCACCGCTGCAGCGCGACGGCGAGCCCTTCGGCGCCCTCGTGCTGATGGCTCGTAAGCCGGACGCGTTCGACCCGCTCGCCGTTGAAACCGCCGAGTTGATGGCCCATTTCGTGTCGGGCGTGCTGCACAACGCCGACGGAGTGCGCGCGCTCGAGGAGAGCGAAGCGCAGTTTCGGAGTGCGTTCCAGACATCGCTGCTCGGCGTCGCAATCACCGATCTCGATGCTCGGCTCGTGCACGTGAACGACCAGCTTGCGACGCTGCTCGGCTACACACCCGACGAGATGCTCGGAATGTACGGCGCTGCGGTCCTTCATCCCGACGAAGTCCATACCGTCGAGGCGCTCATGGCCGATCTGCTCGCCGGGCAGCGCAGCGAGTGGACGCGAGAAGTTCGCGCACGCCGCAAGGACGGCGAGGAGCGCTGGGTTCGCCTCGGCATGTCGATCGCGCGCGACTACGCAGGAACACCCGTGCGCGCCGTCGCGCTCGTCGACGACATCAGTGAGGAGCGCGCACTCGCGGAGCAGCTCCAGCACGCACAGAAGATGGAAGCCGTCGGTCGGCTCGCCGGCGGCATCGCGCACGACTTCAACAACCTGCTGACCGCGATCTCCGGCTACACGCAGTTCCTGCTCGACGGCCTCGACGACGAGGTGCTCTCGGGCTACGCCGCGGAGATCGACCGCGCCGCCGCACGTGCCGCATCGCTGACCGGGCAGCTGCTCACGTTCAGCCGCCGCCAAGTCACCCAGCCGCGACTCCTCCAGCTGAACGACGTCGTCTCCGAATTGCAGGCGGTCCTGCAGCGCCTGATCGGCGAGGACGTCGACCTGTTGACGCGCCTGGCTCCCGACGCGCGAACGATTCGTGCCGACCCGGCCCAGGTCGAGCAAGTGATCATCAACATTGCGGTCAACGCGCGCGACGCGATGCCGCGCGGCGGTTCGTTCACGATCGCGACCGCGAATGTCGGCGACGGCGTTTGCGTCGAGCTCATGGACACCGGTGTCGGCATGTCCGCCGAGCAGCTCAGCCGGGTGTTCGATCCGTTCTTCACGACGAAGGAGACCGGTACCGGCCTCGGCCTCGCGACGGTCTACGGGATCGTCGAGCAAAGCGGCGCCGTCATCGACGTCGAGTCCGAGCCCGGTCTAGGAACATCAATCCGAATCACGTTCCCGGCCGTAGATGGTGCGATGGATGCGTCAGGCCCTGCGGCGGCCGTTGTGACAACAACACCGAAGGCCGGGACGGGAACCGTTCTGCTCGTGGAGGACGAGGACGTCGTGCGCCAGCTGGTCGCGGAGATCCTCGAGAGCAGCGGTTACGCAGTTCTGCAGGCGGCCGACGGTGCGTCGGCGATCGAAGTGCTGCGCCGCCACGTCGGCGGTCTTGACCTTCTGCTCACCGACGTCGTGATGCCCGGTATGAGCGGGCGAGACGTCGCGCGCGCGGTCACGACCATGCGGCCCGACACGCCGGTGCTCTACATGTCGGGGTACACCGACTCGGCGATCGACAAGCACGGCGTGCTCGACGACGGCGTCCACTTCGTGCAGAAGCCGTTCAGCGCGGCGGAGCTCACCACGCGCATCCAGGAAATCGTGCAGGCTTAACAGCCGCACCGTGACCGATCCCATCGCGCTGTTCCGCGACCTTGTCGAGGGCGACGAGGTTGCCCTCGCCACGGCGACACCCGACGGCCGTCCGTCGGTGCGCATGGTGCTGTGCAAAGACGTCGACGAGAGCGGGTTCCGCTTCTTCACGAACTACGAGTCGCGAAAGGGTCGTGAGCTCGCAGCCAATCCATTTGCCGCGCTGCTCTTTCATCGCCCCGGCATCCAGGTGCGCGTCGAAGGGCGCGTCGAGCAGCTGCCGCCGGAGGATTCGGATGCGTACTGGGCGTCGCGGCCCGCGGCGTCGCGGCGTAGCGCCGCCGCTTCGCGGCAGTCTCAGCCGGTCGGGTCGCGCGCGGAGTTGGAAGAGGCCGTCGCGGCGCAACCCGACGAGCCGCCGCGCCCGTCGTGGTGGGGCGGGTATCTGCTCGTTCCGGAGCGGATCGAGATCTGGCGCCATCGCGACGACCGCCTGCACGAGCGCACGTTGTTCGAACGCGAAGGCGCCGGCTGGCGGTGCGTCATTCTTCAGCCGTGAAATACCTGGTTGCGCTCGGCGTTCTGGCGCTCGCTTCCTCGGCGCCCGCTGCGCCGAAGATCGCCGGCTGCCCGGTCTTCCCGGCGACCAGCGTGTGGAACCAGCCGGTCGACAAGCTGCCGGTTGCGGAGAACTCGGCGCAGATGGTGGCGTCGATCGGGCTCGACTCGCCGGTGCATCCCGATTTCGGTTCCGGCCTGTACGACGGCAGCCGCATCGGCATCCCCTACGTCGTCGTGCACGGCTCGAAGATCCCGAAGTCGCGCGTGAAGTTCGAGTACGCGGACGAGAGCGACAAAGGGCCATATCCCATTCCGCGCAACGTGCCGATCGAAGGGCAGCCGCACGCGGACGACGGCGACCGTCATGCGCTGATCGTCGACGAGGACTCGTGCACGCTCTACGAGCTGTATGCGCTGCAACACACCGCGAACGGCTGGACGGCGGGTTCCGGCGCGATCTGGAACCTGCGCTCGAACAAGTTGCAGCCGGCGGGTTGGACGTCGGCCGACGCGGCGGGGCTGCCGATCCTGCCGGGCCTCGCGCGCTGGGCCGACGCCGCGACGGGCTCGATCAATCACGCGCTGCGTTTCACGGCGCCGCGCACGCGCAAGGCGTATATCTATCCGGCGCGGCATTACGCGAGCGACTCGACCGATCCGTCGCTGCCGCCGATGGGATTGCGCGTACGACTGAAAGCGAGCGTGAACATCAGCTCGTTCCCGCCGCAAGCGCGCATCGTGCTCGCTGCGTTGAAGAAGTACGGCGCGATCCTCGCCGACAATGGTTCGCCCTGGTACATCTCGGGCGCACCGAACGCGCACTGGTCGAACGACCAGCTGCACGCGCTGTCGCGGTTGACGGGTAGCGACTTCGAAGTCGTCGACACGTCGAAGCTGCGTCCCTAGGCGCCGCCGGGGTCTGGCACGTGCCTGACCCCACTGCCTATGCATGTGCCTAGGCGCCGGTGCCAGGCACGTGCCCGGCACCGCATGTCGCCGAAAAGCGCAGAGGCCGCCCTGAAGGGGCGGCCTCTGCGTCGAAGCCCCTGCGCATCGGTCGGTGGGTCAGTTGGCACCTCAGCCCGACGCCACCCGTCAATGTGCCTTCGACCTGCGCGAGTCCGGGGAATCTTGGTTCCTGGGCCGGACGGTTCACCGGCCGCGGGGCGATTCCTTCTACGAAAGGCCTTTCAGCGCTTGCGAGACGTCCGCCGCCCGGTACGGCCAGAGGAAGAGCGCGCGCTCGTGGCCGGTGCCGTCGATCAGGTACGCGCCCTCGGTGTGCGTCACGTCGCGCAAGGTGACGCCCTTGATCTTCTTCGTCGTTACGAGCACGCCGACGCCGTAGTTCTTCCACACGCGTGCAAGCTGAGCCGGGCTGCCGACTCCCCACCGCCACTCCGGCCCGAGTTGCCAGTGCGCCACGTCCTGCAAGAGGTTCGCGCGCGCGTTGCCATAGATGTTCACGCTCACCGCGATCACCGCCGGCCGCGACTGCGCAGGAAGCGACTTCACGACCAAGTTCAGCTGCTTCGCCTCGAGCGGGCAGAAGTTCCGGCAGAGCGGGTCGATGAACGTGACGATCACCGGCCTCCCGTGAAACTGAGCGATCGACACGGGCTTGCCCTGCTGGTCACGCAGCGTGAAGCCGGGCGCGGGACGCGCGCCTGCGGCCCAGGCGGCGATCGGCGGCGTCGTGTTGTCGTTCGCGCTGGAATGAGAGCGCGTCAACGCGTAGGTGATGCCGGCGACGGCGGCAATCGCGACGATTGCGCCCCAGGCAAGCCAGCGAAACCGGTGAAGCGGCTCAGCGTGCGAGGCCATGCTCGCCGCAGTATCGCAGCCGCGCGCGCCGCTAGTGGACGAGCGTGATCATCTTGAACATCGGCAGGTACATCGCGATGACGATCGTGCCGACGACAAGACCCACCAGAATCATCATCACAGGCTCGATGATGCTCGACAGCGCGCCGATTGCCGTATCGACCTCTTCCTCGTAGAAATCGGCGATCTTTCCGAGCATCTTGTCGAGCTCACCGGTCTCCTCGCCGACCTTGACCATGTGCGACACCATCGGCGGGAAGACGTCGTTCTCGAGTAGCGGCTGCGCGATCGTCGCGCCCGCACGAACCTGATCACGCACGTCTGCAAGAGCGCTCTCGATCACCCAATTGCCAGAGGCGGCTCCCGTAATCTCGATCGCCTTGATGATGTCGACGCCGGCGGCCACAAGCGTCGAGAGCGTGCGCGAGAACCGCGCGATCGTGATCTTGCGCACAGTGTCGCCGATTCGCAGCGGGAAGTGCAGGCGCGCGCGGTCCCAGATCTGGCGCCCACGCTCGGTCCTTTTGCCTTTGATGAACCCGAAGATGAGCAGACCGAAAGTCGGGAAGATGATGTACCAGTCGTTGCGCAGCCCATTTGACACGTGGACGACCACCAATGTGAGCGTCGGCAGCTTGCCGTTCAGCGACGCAAAGATCTTCACGAAGATCGGGACGATGAAGAGCATCATCGCGTTCAGCACGATGGTCGCGAAGATCAGGACGATGATCGGGTACACCATCGCACCCTTCACGCGGCTCTTGATCTTCTGCTCCTTCTCCATCTGCATCGCCACGCGGTCGAGGACGATGTCGAGGATGCCGGCGGCTTCGCCGGCTTCGACCATCGCGACGTAGAGGCGGCTGAACACTTTCGGGTGACGCGCCATCGCTTCGGACAGCAGCAGGCCGCGTTCGACGTCTTCGCGAAGCTGCGTGATCACCTCCGCGAGGATCTTGTCGCCCGTCTGCTCTTCGAGGATGAGCAGGGCGGTGACCACGTTCAGCCCCGCCTCGATCATCGTCGCGAACTGGCGCGAGAAGACCTGCAGCGACTTCGACTTGACGCCCTTGAAGACGCCCTTCGATGCCGAGCCGGAGTCGTCCGCTTGACGGAGCTCGTCGATCGTCTGCGCGAGCAGCCCGTTGCCCCGGAGGAGCTCGAGCGCCGACGAGACGTCGGGAGCCGTGATGGTCCCGTCCAGCTCGAGGCCGAGCGCGTTGATCGCGTTGTAGGCGTAGACCGCCACGTCTCAGTGATCGGCATCCCCGCGCGGGGGCTTGAGGATCAGCTGCTTCCCACGACCGTGGTCGTCGTATCCGCTGGCCCCTGGTCGAAGGCATAGCCCAATTCTGCGACGACCGGCGAGCCGCTCGTACTGGGGTCGCGGACGATGATCGTGACAAGCCGCTCCGGTCGACCCGCGTAGCCCAGGTCGTCGATGTCGCGGACGAACGTCTCGACCAAGTAGCCGCGGTGGTCGCTCCCGGTCAAGGTCTGAATCGGCAGGCACTGCGTTTCCGAACAGGAGCTCGCCAGGGTCACGTCCGTCCCGCCGGACGGCGTCAGGCCGGATTCATCTCCCGAATAGGTCGAGTTCGCCTGCGCGGTGGTGAGGCTGCTCGAGTCGAGCCCGATGCTGTCGTACGAGAGCGCCCTGAACAGTTCGAGCTGGTTCTGGGCGAGCGTTGCAGCGGCGGTCTTTTGCGCAGCCTTGTGCAGCGAAATGAACGACGCGTCGTACACGGCCATCATCGCGAGAATCGCGATCGACAGGACCACGGCTGCCACCAGCAGCTCGACCAGCATGAAGCCACTCTCACGCCGCAGGTCGGCACGCACTAGCCGCTCCAATACGTCGGCGCTGAAGCCGGCAGATACGAAGTCGACGTGTTCGTCGGCGTACCTGGCGGCATCACCTTGAACGGCACGAGCTCAGAGTCGCTGCCGAGCAGAGTCAGCGTCTTGGCGAGCACCGGCCCCCAGTTGGTCGCGTTACCGCCGAGTCGGTAGTCGTTCGCGCTGTACGTGCCAACCTGCATCACGTTGGTACCGCCGTAGTCGACGCAGTAGTTGCTGACCAGCGAGCTGCCCGTCGAGTTCGCCCAACAGCCCGCGAGCAGAACAAGCTCCGATTGCGACGTATCCCAGGTGGCGTTGCACGACGAGACTGCGCAGAGCGAGAAGTTGCCGGAAGTACTGATCTTGCCGGTGACGTAGATCGTCCCGAGCCCGTTGTAGAGAATGTCGGTCCCGCTCGTGAAGTTGAGATTGCCGTCGAAATAGAACATGCCGTTGACGGTGAGACAGTGACCGGTCGGGCACGAAGCGGTCACCGACGGCTGCCATGCGATCTCGTTGGAACCGTTCACGCAGTCGTACGCTGTACTCGGCAAGAGGTTGATCGTCCCGTCGCTCAGGTTCAGCGTCGTATCGTTGTCGAAAAAGTTCGACGGTACGCCGCTTCCGACTGGGCAACCGTGGCCCGACGCAGGCCCTGGATTTGCGTCGGCGTACCTCGTCGGCAGGTTGAGCGCCGGCAGCGACGGGCTGAGCGGAAGCGACGATGAGACCGTCGACGCGTGAATCGGGTTCGTGCTGCCGTTGCACACTCCCGTCCCAGCCGTCACACCGTCGCACTTGCCCACGACTGACAGCTGCGAGATCGGCGCGCTCGAGGTGCCGACAGCACCTTTCGACTGAACTGTGAGGTCGCCCCCGACCCCAAGCTGCGAGCCGGTGAACTTTTCGTTCAGGCAAAGGTTGCCGCGGATGAACGTCGGGACGCTTTCCGTCGTAGCGCCGCCGATCGTCGTGTCGCAGATCCCCGAGCCGGTCCCGCTGGCCTGGTCGGAATAGAGGTAGTTCCAAACGCCAGTCTGCTGCACCGTCACGGGGCTCGGGACGTTCGCCTGCGCATGGACGGTGCGCATCGTTTCGTCGTACGTTCCTTGGCCCCACATCGTCCAAGTCACGCCGTCACCGTTGACCACCGACCAGTACAGGCCCGTTCCGCCGTTGCTGTCGCACGAGGTCTGTCCCGTGGACGGCTCGGCGTCGGGGTTGGTGGGCCGGTCTGCGGCCGCGCCGTACACGTTTCCTTCTGCAAACGAGAGACAGGATTCGGCGATCCCGAACGCGCGCCGAGCATCGGCTGAATGCAACGACTCATGCTGGTTGATCGACACGATGATCGCTGCCGCTCCGGTGAGGATCGACAGCGTGAGCATCGTCATCAGTGCGAGCACAAGGGCAATGCCTTGCTCGTCATGGACCAGGCGACGGACCATCTCGGAACGGGTATCGGCGCCACTAAGGCGCCGGCTCCATCACTCGATCGAGCTACGACGTCTTCTTGACCGGCGCCGGGGCGGTCGTCGGCTTGACCAGCGAAAGCACGAACTTCAGATCCGCCGTCACGTTGTCGAGCGTCACCTTGCGTCCACGGTCGACCTTCAACGTCTGCTTGCCATCCGGGAACGATCCGGCGACAAGCTCGATCCAGATCGACTTCTGGCTGAGCGCGACGATGCGGAACATCGGAGCCTTCTGCGGGAACGTCGCACCGAGCGCGACGACGTGCTTCTTGCCATTGATCATCATCAGCGCGGCCGGAACAGTCGGCACGGCAGGCGGCGGACTCTGCGTGACGTTGATCGTCAGCGACTTCTGCTTGTCGTTGGGATTCGTCGTCGTGGCCGTCGTCGAAGGATTGCCGGCAGGCGGGATGTAGCCGGCCTTGAACGGATCCTTCGCTGCGAAACGCGTGAAGCGCTGCAGCTGGGTCGGCGCGGACGCGAGCGATGCGGAAGTCGGAGTCGCAGCTGCCGCGGCAGGCGTCGTTACAGGCGGCGTGGCGTCCGCAGCATTCTTGCTGCCTCCGAGGAACTTCGGCAGCTGCACACCGAGCACGATGACCAGCACGACACCGAGAACTGCGAGCATGATCTTCGCGCGCCGGTCGCGCTGCTGCGCCCGCGTGAGCTTCTTGGCGGCCATTAGCCAGTGCTCCCTGCGGCCGACACTGACCCGGAAGTCGTCGTCGTTGTCGCGGTCGTATCGGTCGACGTGGTCGTTGTCGGCACCGGGATGCCGTACGAGAACGCATTCACGTTGAGCGACGCCGTGAGCTCACCTTTCGGCCCGCTCGTGTCGCCAGGTGCACCGGTAGACGGAGCGTTGGGCGTGAGCTCGACGCTGTCCACGGTGAAGAGGCGACCGTCGACGGTCAGCTTGCCCCCGCCATTCACGCGCACGTTGCTGCGCAGCGCGTGCAGGAAGTTGGCGATTTCGTTCCAGCTACCGGTGATGTGGATCTGCAGGGGCAGACCACTCGCCCCGTCCGTCTGCGCGACCGCCGCCTGCGGCCCAACCGAGAGCAGCGAGACGTCGGCGTCCGTCGCGGCCCGCGAAAGATCGACAATGAGTCCTGGCATGTCGGTGCTGTCCGGCATCGCGCGCGCGAGCTGGAAGAGCTGCGCGGCCTTGATCGCCGGCCCGCGGTGCGTCTGAGCCCGCAACGACGCGAGCTTCGCCTGCGTCTGCGCGATCTCCGCATCGAGGCTGTGCGCCTTCGACCGTTGCGGCAACACGGCGATCAGCAGCCCGGCGAGCGCGACGACCACACCGAGCGCGACCAGGCCGACGACGGAAATCAGCTGTTGCTGCTTCGCCCTCACGATGTAGCCGCCTGCACGGTCGCTGTGATCTGAAACTGCGTCACCGTCTTGGTGCCGACGGTCGACGACGAAGCGCCCGTGAGCTGGACGTTCGTCAGGCTCGGCAAGAGCGACAACCGCGAGAGAACGGTGGCGACGTCATCCATCGAATACGTGTACCCCTGGATCGCGGCCGTCGCCGTTGTCGGCCCGGTCGTCGCTGTCACGGGCGTCGGCGACGCCGCGGTGAGCGAAGTCAGCCACGCGTTCGCCGGCAGCACACGCCCGATCTGGTCGAGCGCGACATCCCACGGCTGCTGCTTCCCGAGCGCGTCGGACAGTTCGCGCTGGCGCAGCACGCGCTGCGCGGCGACCTGCGACGACTGGGCCACGAGCGCCTGCGACGGGGTCATCGCGGCGACCTGCGACTGCACGATTTCGAGCGCGATGCGGCGATCGGTCACCTTTGGGTGCTCGAGCGAGTAGCCGAGGTAGACAAGCGCGCCCGCGAGGACCGGCGCGGTTGCCGCGAGCACGATCGGCGCGTGCGGGAGTTTCGCCTTGGCGGCGTAGGCGTCGACCGGAAGCAGGTTGACGGCGCGCATCAGGCCTCGATCCCCAACCCGACGGCGACAGCGTACGAGCCGGCGCTCTCTGGCGTCCTGACCTTCTTCGCGAGCGAGACGCGTCCGAATGGATCTGCAACGCGAACCGGAACGCCGAGCCCGCGCTGCACTTCGCCGGCGAAGCCGCGAAGCTCTGCACCGCCTCCAGAGAGCACGACTTCGCGCAGGTCGAGCGAGCCGGGACGCGACTGGTAGAAGCGAAGCGACGAGAGCAACTCGCGCACGAGGTGCCCGATCTCTTCCGTCACGGCCGAGCGCGCGACCTCGTATTGCATCGGGCTGAGCCCGGCCGGCGGATCGGTCGCTGCAAGGTCGAGAGTAAGCTTGAGCGGCTCGGCCTGCGACGGCGACAGGTTCAGCGACCGTGCAATCGCGACATCGATCGCGTTGCTCCCCCACTCCAGCACGCGGGTTAAGTCGCAGACTTCTCCGTCGGAGACCGCGAAAACAGTGCGCTCATGACCGACCGCGACCGCGACGGATGCGCGGCGAGCATTACCGTCCACCTCCGGCCCGATCGCGCGCAGCAGCGCGAACGCGTCCAGGTCGATTCCCGTGAGCTTTAGGCCTGCCTGGCGACACACATCGACGTACCGATTGACGAGCTCGCGGTGCGCGAAGACGAGCAACACGCGGCGCATGACCTCACCGCTCTCGGTGGGCTCCTCGCTGAGCACGACGTGGTCGAGCACGGCATCGGCGACTGGAATCGGAAGCGACTCCTGCGCGCGGAACCGGATCGCGTTGTCGAACTGCTTCGGATCGTCGACCGCGGGCACGTCGAGCACGCGCACGCCGATGCGGTTGCTGGCAACGCCGAGCCGGATGCTCTTCTTTGGAAGCTTGTTCTGCGCGAAGAGCGTCTTGAGCGCTTTCGCGAGCGCGACGGGCTCGCGCACCTCGCCCGCGACGATGACGCCACGCTCGAGCGGAACCTTCGCGAGCTGGAGGACTTCCGCCGACCCGTTGTTACGCACGTGCGCCGCGGTGACCTGCGTCGACCCGATGCGAAGGCCGACGACTTTCGTGATCTTGCGATCGTCGCTCTGCTTGTCGCGCTTCGCCGTCGCGGGCTTGTTGCGCTTCGGCCGGCCCAGGTGGATCTCGCGCTTGAGCAACGGCACCTTCTCGGCCAACGGCGCAGCGGGTTCCGGCGCGGGCTGCGGCTCCGGCGCGGGCTGCTTGACGCGCTTTGCCTTCGGCGGCTTATCGCGCTTCGGCCGGCGCAGGTGGAGCTCGCGCTTCAACAGAGGCACCTTCTCGGCCGCCGCCGGTGCAATGGGTTCCGGCTCGGGCTCGGGCTCCGGCGCCGCGACCGCGACCGGTTCAAGTTCAGGCTCAGGCTCGGGCAGCGACGGCGGAAAGGCCGTGTAGCGCTCGAACAGCTCGGCGACGGGGGCGGGCTCGGGTTCCGGCTCGGGCTCGAACGCCTCGATGGCTTCGGCAACCGGGTCGGGCTCCGGCGCAGACGGGACGATCGAGTACCGGCGGAGCAGCTCGCCGACGGAATCGGATTCCGGCTCGGGATTCGGTTCTTCCCACAAGTCGGGTACCGGCAGGTCGAGCGTCTCCTCTGCTTCCGGCGCCTCGTACGGCGGCTCTTCGACGGTCTCTTCCGGCAGAGCCGGCTCGTCGACGCTCGGCCAGTGCGAGTCGCGCGGCGGAACGACGGGCACGACCACGACACCGCGCGGTGGCGCGTCGCGATGCTTGCTGAGCAGCGCCTCCGGCAGCGGCGGCAACGGCGCGGGCTGCTTGCGCACGTGGCGTTCCTTCTTCCAGAACGATGTCGCGGTTTCAGCCTTCGGCGCTTCGACCGTCTCGACCTTCGGCTCCTCGACAACCTTCTCCGCCTTCGGCTGCTTGGGCTTGCGCAGATGAATCTCCTTCTTCCAGATCGAGTCGCTCATTGCGCGACCTCCGCAAGACGCAACCCTTCGTTACGCCCGTCGGCGAGCGGTGCGCCCAACCGCTGCAGCAGCGACACGAGCTCTTCGCGGCGCGACGAACGACCGATCGCCTCGCTCGGTGACACGATGCGCCGCATGACGAGCTCGGAGAGCGACTGCTCCATCGTCTGCATGCCCGAGCGCGAGCCCGTTTGCATGTACGAGTAGATCTGCTCGACCTTGCCCTGGCGGATCAGGTTGCGGATAGCGTCGTCCGGCAACAGGATCTCGAGCGCGGGGACGCGGCCGCGGCCGTCGAGCGTCGGCAGCAGCGTCTGCGTGATGACGCC
>Ga0157369_10002990_pt1 | contig 20238 bp, 10 predicted proteins | sample C25metaG_FD_113461 | JGI IMG/M metagenome (GOLD analysis project Ga0157369, IMG submission 113461) | Corn rhizosphere microbial communities from Kellogg Biological Station, Michigan, USA - C2-5 metaG | ecosystem: Host-associated > Plants > Roots > Rhizosphere > Soil | place: USA: Michigan...
CATCTACAGCCGCCTGGAAAGCTTCCTGCGTGCCGGTCTGCCGCTGCAAGAGGCGTACTACCAGACGCTCAAGTCCACCGGCAAAGCCGTGCTGTTCACCGGCCTGTGCCTGGCGATCGGCGTGTGCACCTGGATCTTCTCGGCGATCAAGTTCCAGGCCGACATGGGCCTGATGCTGACCTTCATGCTGCTGTGGAACATGTTCGGTGCCCTGTGGCTGTTGCCGGCACTGGCGCGCTTCCTGATCAAGCCCGAGAAGCTCGCGGGGCAGAAGGGCAACTCGTTGTTCGCCCATTGAGTCGGCAATCACCCTGTGGGATTCACTCACTCCCACAGGGCGTGCTTTACGCTGATGTCATTGAGTCGCCGAGGGCAGCGGGGCGATTTTCAGGAACAGGTTGTCCAGCGGTGGCGTGATCAGCACATAAACGATCTTCCTGACCGGCGCACTGCCGGGGGTCTTCTGGTTGGCCAGATAGGCTTGTACGTGCGCCTTGAGCAAATCCTTCTGGGTAAACTTGCGTTGCTCCGGCAGCTTTAAATGCGCACGGGTGTAGCTGGCCGGCGGAGCGTCGGCGGTGCGGTAGTGGAAGTGGGCGTACCACAGCACCACGGGCGGCTTGGCGGTTTTGTCATACACCGCATATTCGGTGAAAAAATCACCGCTGAGTGTCGGTCGGTCGGGGTCGGACGGGCTGGTGAGGTTGATGTCGATCTCACCATGCTCCCATAGGTAAGTGACGCTGTCGGCGGTGGGTAGTTGCTTTTTGTAGGCGCGACTGCACGCTCGCTGCGCGATGCGCGTCAGGTCTCTGGCGTGTGCACGGTACTCATCCACCAGGTCTTGCGTGGCGGGTTTGTCTTTGTGATCTCGGACCAGTTCATCGGCCAAGGCGGTCAGTTTCCGGGCGTGGGTCGTGAGCAATGTGTCCCAGGTATCCGGGTCGACTTCTTCCCGGGTGGCTTCTTCATCCACCAACAGTTGCTCGGCTGCCACTTGTTGCTCGATACCCTTGCGTTGACTGATCAGCTCCCGGCCTGACTCCCTCACCTGCGCCAGCGTGCGCACCGCCACGTCCGGCTCGGGTTCTACACGTACGCTGCGTGTCGTCTCCACCCATTCATTGTCTTGCCGGTCATAGGTGGCTAGGGTGTGGCCTGTTATCGGCTCGCTGATGGTCAAGTGTTCGTGGGCAATGTGCTCGTTGGCCGGCTGTAGGTCGCCGATCAGATAAGCTTTACGGCGAGTCTTGAACACGCGTTTGGAGGGGGCCTTGGGGCGCAGGGTTTTCGACAGCGGCAGTTCAACCTCCAGTTTTTCTTGTAAGCGCACCACCGTCTCCAATTCACCCTCGGCTAGGGCGCAGGCGTATTGCAGTCCCTTCAGAAGCCGTGCCGATGAGCCAAGTAGACGCTTGGATCTGAGCACATTGAGTGCCCGCAGGGCATTTTCATAGCGCCGGTATGTCTCGATGAGCGTTTCGTAAACACTGCGCTGGTCGCTCAGTGAGTAGTCGTTGCTGCTGCGTACGTCGATATGGGAAAGCAGGGTTTGATTGAGGTCACGCTCTGTCAGGAGTTCGTAGTAGAGTGCCTCCTGTGGCCGCATCGGCTCAATCGATAAGTCGAAACTTGCCCATGCCAGCGGGCGCAATGCATTAAGTTTCAGGTTCTCCACGAAATAATATTGTGGGGTAATGATCGCGTTCATCAGGCGGTTGCGTATCGCACGTCCCCCGGTAGAAAGCCGCTCCAACTGTTCAGACAGGGTTTCCAGGGTAGAGGTGGCATTTGCCATTCGCTGCCAGGTGTCGGCGGCCTCGATAGAATTAGCGACATGTTCGTCAAATGCGGTACGGTCACCCCAAAGTGTATTCAGGTGCGTGCGCTTCAACAGATCGTACAGCGGTTCGCCGCTCTTGGAAGTGAACAGGTCGTTCAACCACCCGCGCTCATATTCGTAGAGCGCAAATGTGCCCTCCCAGGTGTTCTCGAGCATTTTTTCCAGATCCTGGACGTGAGCGCCGGCCCCTGCAACGTCTTTGAGTTCCTGGCCCAGGCTGAACGCTTTTTGCCGTGCCGCCAATAGGTGTGCGGACTGTTCTGTGAAGGTGTCCAGCAATGTCCGGTAGTAGCCCCGCACCCTTGCGTAGTCGCGCATCTCCATTTGGTGCCGCGCCTCCAGAGCGGGAAGCCGGTCGGCGGTAGCACTTTGCAGGAGCCTCCACACCGATCTCAGTTTGCGTCTTTGTTCTGTCAGAGTCTTGTACGAGGTGTTCAACTGCGCAGCCGATTGCTTGCAAGGCGGTTCCAACTGCTCCCGGACCTCCACCGCAAGCGAGTCGATGGCGGCAAGCAGCTCACGTTTTCGTTCCAGGTTTTTCGCGCGCAACGCGGCCAGCCGCTTCGGGCCGCCGCCTGCCAGCTTGAGCCCGCGATCCAGGGTCCAACCGCCTTTGCCGTCGGTTTTGAGCAGAATGCCCGGACGCGCAGGTTTCTCGGGGTGAAGGATGTACACCTCGCCAACGCCTGGGACGATTGTCACCCTGAACAGCAAGCCGCCCACTGAGGCATGCCATTGTCCGTTGATCAAGTACAGGCCCTTGTAGACGCCGGCTTGGGTCGGAACGGGGGCGGGGTCGGGCCAGCGCACGGTGTAGGCCAAGAGTTTTTCCAGCAGGGCTGCGCACGCGGTGTCACTGGCCAGTGAGCGATCGAAGTCAAGCACGGTGCGACCGTCACCCGGCGGCTCGGCGGGCAGGCCGATCGCCCCGCGCTGGATCACGGCTTTGGAGGGTAGCTCCAGGGTGGACTGTGGGCGTTCCAGCCCCCTGCGAGCAGGTGCTGGTTCGATGCGTGTTTCGTCCGGCCGTGGATGTACAGGCTCGTCGCCGGGCACTCGCGGGTGAAGCAGTAGCATGCTGATGTTCATCAGCAGGTCGATCCAGGCCAGCTCCCGGGCAGTAGGGTCTCTACTTTCCAGCGCGGGTAGATCGTGCTTGAGTCCGACCAGCAGTTGCAGCAGCCAACCTACAGCGGCCATTGGCCCGCGCACAGCCATCAGCAACGTATTGAGGCCCAATTGCAGGCCTTCCACGATCAGCGCCCATCGGCTCTCGGAATTGGAAGTCGACTCGCGTTCAGCCTGGTTGAGCAGTTGGTGGGCCTGGCAATTGAACAGGTACTCCATCAACGTTCCGGCATCCTGTGCCTGGTGGATTTCATTTGCGCTCTCATCATTCCCGCTCGCCAGCGTTGCGGGGTCAGGTTTGCGCGGCAGATCAAACTCAGATCCCAGGCCGATGCGCACATAGTGCGGCTCGGTGAAGCCACCGTTGCTGTAAATGGGCCTGGCGCTGTCTGACAGCCAGGTCAATACGCTGTCTTGCAGTTCACCCGGTTGGACGATGGCTGCCAGCAGGGCGTCGCGGTCGGGGAATTCCTGTAGCGATTGTGAGTAGGCAGGCCGGTAGAGCAGGTGCGGGCCTGTGCCGGTGTGTTTGGGCTCGATGATGAACATGTTGTCTACCACATCCGCCGTTGCACCAGGCTTGCGCACAAATGCGAGCGGGCGCAGGACGATCTCATCATTGTCGACCCAGCGCTGCGAACGACTGGGTTTGAAGGCTGCCCTCACACATCGAAACCCTCGTTGCGTCAACCCGGCTTCGCCGCGAATTTTATGTTCAAGTGCCTGAATGCTCAGTTGCACCGGCCGTTGGCGGCAGAACAGGCGCTGGCGCTTTTTCGCTGCGATGGTGTCGCTCAGCAGGTGTTCACGCAGGTAGTTGGGATAATTGCGCCCAATATCGACGCGCTGGACCAGCTGCAGAATAGCGTCGGGCGTCAGCCACGCTTCTATCTCACGGCCGCCGGTATGGCGCACCGTCATGCGTCCTTTGGGGCGGCCGGCGAGATTTTTCAGCGCCAAGTCAAGCAGGCTCATGGTTACCCTCTCGATGTAGCCGCCCTCCAGGTTGCCAACCGGCACGTGGAAGGTCAGTTCCAACTCGCGGGCGTTGTACCCTGCAGCCAACGCCTCTTCGCTGCAGGTGCGTTCGCCGTGCAGGTGCGTGTTGCGCTCCAGGCACAGCTGATGGTTGAGGTGAAGGGCCGCATAAGTGTCGATGGCGTCCAGCTCATTCAGGTCCGGATCACCAAGCGCCTCGTGTTTCAGGGCCGTTTGCTCGAGCAGGCATTGGTGATAAGCGAATCGATCCTGCGGGGTTGCGTCGCGCAGCCAGGTCGGCAGTGCGGCATCTAGACGGGCTTGGGGCGCGAATGTCTCGGCGCTCAGTAAGTGTGAGGGGTCGGTAATTGAGGCAAATTGCGCTTGCAGGTGCTCTACGTTGGTCACACCGGGGAGCTTGACTGCGGCGAGATCGTCCAACTGTTGGTTGAGTAGCAGTGCCGCCTGGATTTCGAAAATATCGCCGTCGGGTTCATACAGTTGCCAGGTGACGCGGTCGGCGCCAAAACGCGCTTCCATGCGTTCAGCCCAGGCACGTCCGAAGGCATCCACGTTGGCAAACGGCAAGACCTCGCCCGAAACAGTACAGAGCAGGGTACCCGTGTTGCTCACAACCAACAGGTCTGCGGCCTGCAAGGTCAGGGTAGTCTGGCCCTGTTGAAGGCAAGCAGCGGGGGTGTACGCATAGACGAATGTGCCAGGCTCTGACTGGCTTGCACGGGTTTGCCGGTCGGGATAGCGAGTCAGCAGGCTGAGCGCCGACAATTGCTGGGAAGTGGCGTCGACGTTGCGCAGTGTCGACAGGCGCAGTTGGCTTTGCAGTACTGTCGACAACCACTTCCAGCGGCTGCCACCGGCATCGCTGTCTTGGCCCCAGTACGCGGCCAGCGCGTCCTGAAAACCAATAAACAGGATCAGCGGCAGCTCATGAATAACCGCCTCAATCACTTGAAGGTCATAGTCGTGTGGGCTTTCAGCTTGATAACGCAGTCGAGTTCCGGTGGCGTCGCTCAGGTAGCAATCCATGCCGTGCCGGTTTGACACGTCTGGATAGCGGCCATCGGCAAGATGTTCCAATGCTATGTCCAATAGCGGCAGCAGGGCACGGCCGCCACCGTCTCGGGGCTGCGCCAAGCGCAGGTCCGAGATGGGGTGCGTCAATAGCGGGTACTTTTCCTTCAGGTTGTCCGACAGCATCTGCGCTGTAACCGAGCGCAAGGTGGGGCGCGTTCGAAACTGCTCGGCGACAGTTTGCTGGATCAGGTTGGTTGCACGGGCATGGCTTGGAGTAGGCATGGGTCGTTCCTTAACGCTGGCCTTGTAAGTAGCCACGCAAGGTAGTGCTCAATGGCGCACAGGGTGTGGTAGCTCAGTACCTCGGGATACGGCCAAGCGTTGTCGCCAGCAGTGCCTTCAGACCAATGCCGCGCTCATCACGGCATTGGTCTGAAAGGGGGTCACAGCTTCAAAAACAGCTTTTCATCCAGTGGCGCTGTGATCCGGGCGCGGATGATCTTTTCTATCTCTTTTTTGTCGTTGCCCGCCTTGGCGATCAGCGATGTTTGCGTCTCATAGCGCTGGGACGGGATTTTCAGGTGCGCCGCAGTGTACTCATTGCGCGGCGTCGCAGCGTTCGGGTAGTGAAAGTGCGCGTACCACAGCACCTTGTGCGAACCCTTTTCCCGCAACGTATACTCGGTAAACACATCGCCGGATTTCGAAGGAATTGCGCGTTTGACCAGGTTGATGTCGACGAAGCCGTGCGTCCAAAGGAAGTCGACGTTTTCCTGTCTCGGTGTTTGGACTTTATAGCCGTCGGCCGTATGCTGACGTCCCTCTTGCAGCAGCTCATCGGACTTTGCGCGCCATTGGGCGACTAACTCCTTTGTGCCCGGCTTGTCGCCAAGCTCGGTTTCAACTTGATCGGCCGTTGCCTTGAGCCTGTTAGCCAAGCTCTCGCACATGTCGTTCCAGTCAAGTGGGGTAACGCCGTCGCGTCTTGTTGGGTCTTTGAGCTTTTTTTTCTGAAACGCGATCCTGCGTTCGTTGTCGATGCTGTCGTCGATGATTGCCCTCACTTCGTCTTTATAGGTATTCAGGGACTTGGACGGTCGGGGCGGCGTAGCGGCGGGGGGTTCATATGCAACTTGCCTGACCCATTCACGCTGGGCCGGGTGCTCGTTATAAGTCGCAATAGGGTGTCCGGTTTTCGGGTCCAGCACATCAATGACATTATTCTGACCCTCCGTGGGGGCACGCAATGTCCCGATCAGAGTTTGCTTGTCCCGCGTGTTGAAGACTCGCCGTTTCGAGTCTTTTTCCGGCTTGTCGGCGCGCTTGGGTAATACGGGCGACAAACCTTGTTCTTCGCGCAGTGCATCGGCCAAGTCGGCCCTGGCCTCATCGAGGACTTCAGTGAGGCGTTGGACGAACAGTTGGCGGTATTCGTCGCGAAAAACCTCGGGGTGAAGTTCTTGCAAGGTCTCAAAGTCGTTCAGTGACTGTTCGTAGGTGTCGATCACCGTGGTCAATGCAGCCTTGCGTTCAGTGAGCGTGTAGCCCTGATATTCGTGTTGATCAAGGAAGGTTTGGTTGACGAGCCTCAGGTTGGCCGATTGCAGCCGCGCCTTCAAAAGGACCCCATAGTTTGACGGCACGTCAGCGCTTCTGATGATGCTCAACTCCTTGAGGTTGGCCATGATGGACAGCTGCGAGGCTTTAGCTTCGATGGACGGTGCAACCTGCCTCCGCTCGCTGAGGAACTTCTCGGCGCTGTGTCTGGCGGAAGGCGAATCGTTTTTCCATTTTTCGAGTTGGGCAGCAAGTGCTTGCTGGGACCTCCAAATACCTTCGCGGTCCTGATTGATGATCTTGAGGTTTTCAATCGCCTCATCGTAGGTAGCTTTTTCTGCGCCTGGCCCGGCCCGACTCATCATGTCGGACAAGGGCTCACCGCTGAGACTGATTTCGGTAGTGTGATTGTTAAGTCGGGCGTAAATGTTATTGACCAGCAACAAGTCCGTCATGCTCTTTGAATATATCAACGAGCGCATGGACTTCAACTCGGTGAGATCATCGATCGCACCGATTTTTTTCGGGGTGATGATTTCGATGGCTCTTTCGTTGCTGGCGATATCGGCTTGGGCCGCCCTCTCCAGGTCGCGAAGACCCTGGTCAATCTTCAGTCTGAGTTGACGCGTAGATTGCAATTGTTCTGCATAAGGCGCGGCGTATTGGCTGGCTGTGTCACCTTTGTTCAACCCCCATTGCACCATGAGTTTTTTTCGTGCGGTGGTGAATGCATCGAGATCTTCATTGAGCGCCCGAGCGGCTGCCACGAAAGTTTTTTGGGTTTTTTCGCTTTCCAGGAGGCTTTGCTCGTATTGGACGACCACCTGTTCCCTGGCCATGGCGTTTTCCCTGACCATGTCTTTTATGCCTTTGCGCTTGGGCATGCCTCCCTTTAGCTTGGGGCCGATATCCAGGCGCCATCGGCCGTCTGGGCCGGACTTCAATGCAGGCCCTGTGCGTGCCTTGTTTTGCGGGTCGATGATGAAGGTGCCGTCCAGGTCCCGAGCCACCCGGAACCATAGGTTGTCGATGTGTGCATACAGGTGGTTGTCGATGCTGAAGAGCCCCTTGCTTGCCCCGTCGTTGATCGGCTCTGCGCCCGGCGCCGGCGCTGTGACGCTGAACGAGTCAATATGGGCACGTTGGGCGGGCGTCAGCTCGCGCGGGTTGGAGAAGGCGAAGTCGAACAGGGTATGATCGTTGCCCACTGTCAGACCGTTTTCCTGGGCGGCAGCCTGCTGAACCGACACATTGACCGTCGTGGGGGCGGTAGCTGCGTCACGACGCAAGGGAATCGATGCCTCGGGACGATCGATAAAACGCGAGCTGCGGGTGGGCGTGGTCGGACTCACGTGACCCAGCGACAGGGCCACATTAACCAGTAGGTCGACAACCGCTGCGGAGTGGTCCTTGCCATTGGGTTCATTGATCTGCTCGAAATCATTTTCCATGCTGGCCAGTTGCATCAGCCAACCAGCCATCGCGCCGGGGCCGCGTAATACCGGAAGCAATGTATTGAGCAACAGCAAGCCCACCTCCTTGAACGACGCCCAGCGGCTTTCGGTATCGGACGTGGATTGGCCGTTTGCCAGGTTGACCAGGCTGTGCGCGTTGGATTTGAACAGATGCTTGGCCAGGTCACCGGTCAACAGGTCCTGGCGTAAGGTACTGGCGGCGTCATAGCCATCGACTGCCAGGGTCGTCGGCGCCGCGGTGGCCGGTGGGTCGAACTCATTGAACAGGCTGTAGCGGGCAATATGGGGGATGTTGAAACCACCGTTGCCATACACCGCCCGCGTGCGGTGATCCGCAAGCCAGTTCAGCACGTTCTGTTGCAACGTGCCGGGTTGACGGATGGCCTCCAGCAAGGCTTCCCGGCTGGCAAACTCCTGCAGCGTCGGTTGCAGTTGGGGCTGGTAGAGGACATGTGGGCCTTGGCTGGCATCCAGCGGTTCGATCACGAACATGTTCTCGACCACATCCGGTGTCGCGCCCGGTTTACGTACAAACGCCAGTGGGCGCACGGTGATCTCCTGGCCGTCCACGCGTTTGGCGCCGGCCCCGGGCTGGAGAACCGCGTTGATATACTGATACCCGCGGGCGCTCAGGCCCGAATCGCCCTTGAGCTTCAATTCCAGCGCCTGCATGGCGAGCTGGATCGGCACCTGATCTATGAACCGCGCCTGGCGTTGCTGGGCAGCCTCGGTACCACTCAACAGTTCACGTTCCAGCAGGGCGGGATACTGCTTGCCGATGTCGACCTTGCTGATAAGGTCCTTGAGCATTTGCGGCAAGCTTGAGTCGACTACCTGTTGCCCGCGCACGTAGACGTCCATCTCGCCCTTGGGCAGGCCGGAAAGGTTCTCCAAGGCCATGTCAGTAAGGCTCATCTTCACCCGTTCGATGTACCCACTGCCCATGTTGCCCACGGCGACCTTGAACACCACCTCCACATCTTTGGCGGCGTAGCCTTTAGTGCTCAGCGCCAGGTCGAGTTGCTGCTGGATATAGAGGCGTATGTCGGGGATACCGTCGAGGAAGGTGCGTCCCCCATTGCGCTGTACGCTGGTGGCGAGGGACGCGGTGAGGCGTTGGTAGGCAAAGCGTTCGGCGTCGCTGGCTTGCTTGAGCCAGGTGGGGAACTTGCTGGCCAGTGATTGTGCGTGCGACGTCGACGGCACCGGCGCGCCAACGAACCAGGGCGCGGTGGCGGTAGCGGCAGCGAACAGTTGTGCCAGGTCTTCAGGATTGCTGCTGGCTGGCAGCGTGACGGCGTCGAGGTTTTCCAGTTGTTGGTTGAGCATGATCGCGGCCTGGGTATCGAAGAGGTTGCCGTCGATCGCTCTGCGCTGCCAGGTCATCTGGTCGAAATCGAATGGCTGCGCCAATTGCTGGCTCCAGGCGCTGGCGAACGCTTCCAGCGAGGCATAGGGCGTGACCTTGCCTGCGGCGGTTGCGTGCAGGACGATGGTGCGCTCCCCGACCTGGCGCGTGATCAACAGATCGGCACTCAGGAGGGTGGTCTTCACTGCGCCCTTGCTCAACGTTGTGTCTATCACGTAGACCTTGGCCGCGTTGTCACCCGCCGCCTGCTGACGCTGCGCGGTGTCCGGGTAGTGCGTCACCTGGTCCAGCGTCTGGCGTTGGAGCTCATCCAGGCCGGGTTGTTCCAGACTGGCGATGCTCAGGGTTGTGTGCAACGTATCGCTGAGCCAGGACCAATGGCTGCTGGCCGGGTCTGTGCGGAAGGCGGCCTGGCCCCAATACTGGCTCAGCGCTTGGGCGAAGGCGCTTTTCAGGTTGGGCCGCAGGGCGCGTATGGCCAATTCCACCGTTGGCATATCCAGGAGGCGCGAGTGAAGACCATTGTCGTCGATGATTTTGAGGAACCTGAAGTGAGCGGTATCCATCCATTTGCAGGGCTCGCCATCGCGATCAGTGAAATCCAGGTCGGTGCCCGAGGCCAGGTGGTCAAGGGCCAGGTCGAGCAGAGGCGTCAATACGTACTGCAGGGGGGCGCCCTGGCTGGGGACGGCCAGCGAAGTCGTGGCGACATTGATATTCAGGGAGGGGTACTGGCTCTTGAGTGCATCGGTCAGCATTTCTGCGACCACCGAACGTAGCGTCGGGCGATTGGCGAAATGCGCGGCGACGACGTTTTCTGTTGTGCTTGCCGGCGCGATTGTAAAACGCGAGCTCAACGTCGGTTGGGCGATAGAGGCGCGTATTTGTGGGCGAGCAACCGTGGAGATTGCGGGTTCGGCTGGGGGGGCAAGCACGCCAGGAAGTGGGGGCGTGATGGGCAGGTTCACCGTATACGGGCGTGGAGTGGTTCTTACCGATTGCATGCAGACGCCTCCTTGGCGTGGGTGACAAACAAGTACGGCAGGAAAAATAACCGCCCATTCATGTAGGCGGGGCGACAATGCGTTATCAACTGTTTCGCCGCAGTGAACTCAGGCCGGCGAGCGCTTGGATTGGCGGGAGCTTGAGCCTTCTGTTTCCAGGTGTTTGCAGCCGCCCCATGGATGAAAGCGCGGCCCTACCTGCCATGCTGGGCTATCATTGGCGCTTTCCCGTAGACGATTGACTGCCATGACTGCCGAGACCCTGACCACCGTCCTTGAACACGCCGACATGCTGGAGATCGACGGCCTGCACGCCTTCGATTTCAGCCTGGACGCCGAGACACTACTGATCACCGCCATGGACGGCCGTGCTGAAAAACGCTGGCGTTTCAGCCTGGAGCAGGTGCGAGCAGCCACCTTCGACGACACGCTGCAAAGCTGGACCCTGACCGGTGATTCGGGCGAGCACCGCCTGATCTGCCTGAGCGCGTTCACCGGCAACAATAACGACGAGGATGAAGCGGATGATGATGCGTAAATTCTGGCCCCTGCTGATGGCGGGCAGTGTCGGTGCGATGTCGGTGCAGGCTGCGCCGGCCGACACCTATGAACTGTTGGTGGGCAGCTACACCGCCGGCAGCAGCGAAGGGATCTATCGCCTGCAATTCGACAGCCGTACCGGTCAGTTCCAGGGCCCGCCAGTGCTGGCGGCCAAGGCTGCCAACCCGTCGTGGTTGACGATCTCCAAGGACCAGAAGCACCTGTTTGTGGTCAACGAGAATGGCCCCGGCCAGAAAGACCCGGTGGGGCGCGTGAGCAGCTACAGCATCGACCCGCAGAATCACCAACTGACCTTGATCAACCAGGTGCAGAGCCTGGGCAATGAACCGACCCATTCCAGCGTCGCCGCCGATGGGCGTTACCTGTTCGTGGCCAACTATTCGGTGCTGGAAGACCCGGGCGGCAGCCTGGCGGTGCTGCCGGTCGACGTCACGGGCAAGCTGTCGCCCCCGGTGCAACTGAGCGGGCACCCGGCCAGCCGCGTAAACCCGGAGCGCCAGGCGTCCAACCATGTGCATTCGGTGGTGTCGTCGCCGGATGGCAAGTATGTGTTTGTGCAGGACCTGGGCGCGGACAAGGTGTTTGCCTACCGCTATGACCCCAAGGCCAACCATGAACTGCCCTTGACCTCGGCCGATCCGACCTCGGTGCAATTGCCGCCGGGTAGTGGCCCGCGCCACCTGTTGTTCAGCGCCGATGGCAAGCATGCCTGGCTGACCACCGAGATGAGCGCCCAGGTCGCGGTGTTCGACTACAACGATGGCACGCTGACGCAGACTCAGCTGGTGGACTTCGCCGCCGGGCAGCCGGTGTCCGACAAAGCCGGCGCCGCGTTGCACGCTTCAAGCGACGGCAAGTTCCTGTATGTGAGCAACCGTGGTACGGCCAACCAATTGCTGGTGTTCAGCATCGACCCGGCCACCGCACACCTCAAGGAGCTGCAGCGTCGTTCGGTGGAAGGCGATCACCCGCGCGAGTTCAGCCTGGACCCGACCGGCAAGTTTTTGCTGATCGCCAACCAGAAGAGCAATGCAATCGTAGTGGTCGAACGTGACCCGAAGACCGGCCTGCTGGGTAAAACCGTGCAGACATTGCCAATCGATGCGCCCAGCGACCTCAAGTTCCTGGTGCGTCAATAAGCCACAGGCCCCGCATTGCGGGGCCTGAGCCTTTGTATTAATTCTATTAATAGCGGCTACTGTTTCAAAGCATTTCTAAGGCTCGGCCCCCGGGCGTAAGTTTGGTTCCAAGGCCTTCCCCGGCCACTCAACCAAACGAACACAAGGGTTACCGACATGAATCTGAATCTCTTCTCCATCATCGCCGCTTCTGCTGTTTCCGCCACTGTTGCGCTGCCAGCTGCGGCCAGCGTGGAAGTCACCGGCAAAAAATCCAGCACCAGCGCCTATACCCAGAAATACCTGCAACAAAGCGCTAACTTCTACGCCGCGCTGGATCACAAAACCCAGCAATGAGCGTTGATTGACCCTGCACACCTGCAGACGCCAAACCACTGGAACGAAGCCTGGCTCGTTCGAGTGGTTTGGCGTTTGTGCATCTGCTGAATAAAAATGATTGATATCACATTGCCATGTGTTTAAATTTGGCGCTCAAATATTGACGCCTTTCCCTGGAATCGACAGCATGGCACTCCGACTCGCCGCAGTAATCCTGTTCCTCTATTCCGCCCCCATCCTGTCCTCCGTGCAACCGGTGGACGGTGAGCCGGAGCTGGCGCGCGAGCGATTGTTGAGCCTGGTCGAAGGCTGATACTGCCTTATGTGTGATGAGCCCGCTCACCACAACAGGCCTGCTTTTCCCGGTTAATGCTTTGCCATTACACCGATGAACAACGGTGATTGCAGGAACGCGCCTAGCCAGCGCTGCAACCCAGGGTAGGGCGCACTGGCAAACCAATCCCGATCCACATGGGCAAACTGCCGCACAAACGGTGCCAGGGCCATGTCCGCCAGGCTCGGATGATCGGCCAGCAAATAGGCGCGGTGCGCCAGTAACCCCTCCAACTTCTGCAAGAACATCTCACCCTCGGCCCGGTAATGCTCCATTGGAAATTGCGGGTAGCGTTCGGCGTACTTGTATCGATCCAAGTGATACTTGAAGCCTTGGTCGTTCTCGGCAATCAACGCCAATATCGCGGGATCACCCTGCAGCAGCCAGTCATCCGGATCGTGCCGGGCCAGCGCCCACTGCATGATTGCCAGGCTTTCGTCGATCACCTCGCCCTCCACACTCAACACCGGCACCGTGCCCTTGGGCGAGAGTGCCAGCATCTCGGCTGGCTTGGCCTTGAGGCTCACCTCGACGATACGTACCTGCACGCCGGCGTAGCGCAGGGCCAGGCGTGCCCGCATCGCGTACGGGCAGCGCCGGAACGAATACAGCAACACTTCGTTCACTTGACCTCCAGGGTGCTCAGGCCATTGCCCTGGCGCTTGACCTGAATTTGTACCGGAATCCGTTCGTGCATTTCCTGCACGTGGGAGATCACCGCCACCTTGCGCCCTTGGGCCTGCAAGCCGTCCAGGGCGTCCATGGCCAATTGCAGCGATTCCGGGTCCAGGCTGCCAAAGCCTTCATCGATAAACAGCGACTCGATCTTCAGTGTGCTGGAGGCCATCGACGCCAGGCCGAGTGCCAGCGCCAGGGACACCAGGAACGTTTCGCCGCCAGACAACGAATGCACCGAGCGCAGCTCATCGCCCATTTCCGTGTCCATCACCAACAGGCCGAGCATGCTGCCGCCGCGTTTGAGGCGGTAGCGACGCACCAGCTGGCGCAGCTGCACATTGGCGTGGTGCACCAGCAGGTCGAGGTTGTAGGCCTGGGCGATCTTGCGGAAGGTGTCGCCGGTGGCCGAACCGATCAGCGCATTCAGGCGGGCCCAGCGCTGCCACTCGTCATAGGCCTTGGCGATCTGCTCGGCGAAGGCCTGGTTGGCGTCCTGGCGGCGCTGGTCTTCGGACTGGCGCGCACGTAATTCGGCGCAACGTTTCTCGCTGTCGGCCAATTGCTGGTTGAGGACGGCCAGGGCACTCTCCAGTGCCTCGGCGTCGAGATTGCCGTTGTGCAAGGCCTGGTGGTCGGCGAGACGTTGCTCTCGTTCTTGCAGCAAAACCTTGGCCTGTTCGACGGCTTTTTCGCTGTGCTGCAGCTGCTGGCGCAGTTGGCTGACCTGGGCGTCATCGTAGCCGAGCAAACGGTTGAGGCCTGCGTCGTCAAGTTCCGGGTGCAGGGCGCGCCACTCGCTGATGCGGGTGTCGAGGGTCTGTTGCTCGGCCTGCAAGGCCTGTTCGCGTTCCTGCTGGGACTTGAGGTCGCCGGCCAGTTGGATCAGCGCGTTGTGGAGCGCTTGCAGTTGTTTGTTGGCATCGGCCTCGCTGTCGCGCGACTGGGTCACGGCCTGATCCAGGTGATGCTGCCACTGCTCGGCAGTGCTGTGCTCGCCGAGCAATGCGCTGAGCTTTTCCTGGCCGGCCTGTTGTTGTGCAGCCAGCTCGGTAACCTGCTGAATCAGTGCGTCGCGTTGTTGCTGGCGATGCTGCTGATGGGTCTGTTCTTTCTCGATGACCTGTTGACGCTCTTGTTGCTCGGCCAGCTCATCACGTTGATGGCCCAGCTGTTCAAGGCGCTGGCTGACCTGCTGGTCCAACTGCATGAACGTGGCAGTTGGCTCGGCGCGCAGACCTTCCAGGGTATCGGCAGGCAACAGGCCGGTGAACGCGTTCAGTTCCTGCTCCAGGCGTTCGCGGTCGCTGGCCAGTTCACGCTGCTGGTCCACCAGCAATTGACGCGACTGCTGGCTCGCTTCCTGGGCAGCCTGCAATTGTTGCTGCAAGCGGCCGGCATTTTGTTGCAGGTTGAGCAGGGCGCCTTGACGCTGCTCGTCCTGAGTGATGCTCTGGGTCAGTTGGCTCAGTTGCTGGTCAAGCCAGGCGCTGCGTTTGGCGGCGTCCTGGTTGAACAACGCGGCGGCCAGCGGGTGCGCATCCAGGCTGGGTTTGAGTGCTTGCTGTTGCGTCGCCAACTGCTCCTGCTGGTGCAGGTATTCCTTTTGTTGGGCGATCAGGCCACCCACTTCACCGCGCAGCTCGGTGAGTGTCTCCTTGAGGGTATCGACGGCTTTCTGCGCCGTGGCTTCTTCGTTTTCGTCATGGCGACCGAGGCTTTGCAGCAGGGCTTCGGGCTGGTGGTACGGGTGTTCATGGCTGCCGCACACCGGGCAGGGCTGATCGTCCTGCAACTGCTCGCGCAATTCCTCGACGCTCGCGCTGCGGGCCAGGCGCTGGCGTTCCAGCAGTTGCTTGGTCACGGTCAGGGTCTGTTCGGCAACGGTCAGCTCAGCTTTGGTCTGCAGGCCGGTCTGGTTCAGTTGCTCGCGCTTTTGTTGAGCATCGGTGAGCTTTTGCGTCAGTGTGCTGGCGTGCTGGTCCAGTTGCTGCTGGCTGTCCCACAGGCGCGTCAGGTCTTCGAAGGCGCGCTGCTGTTTGCGATTGTCCTGCAGCAGACTGGCCAGCAACTGGATCTGCTCGGCCACGGCGTGGGGTTCGGCGCCCGCTTCCTGGTACAGCAGGTCCAGCGCTTCGCGTTGCTGGGTGAACTGTTCGGCGGCAAGGGTGGCGCGCTGTTCCAATTGCGGCAGTTCGGCCTCACCCTTGTTCAGGCGATTACCGATCAGCACCAACTGTTGCAGGCGGTCGCGGTAGGCGTTCCAGGCATCGCCCAATGGCGCGAGGGCGGCACTGCTCTCAAGCTCGGCACTCAGGCGTTGCAGGCGTTCGGCGACCTGGCCCTGTTTTTCCTGCAAACCGTTGAGCAGGGCCTGGCCTTCGGCGCAGGCCTGTTCGTGCTGCTGTGTGTCCTCGGTGCGCTTGGCCAGTGCCTGGCTCAAGTGGGCGAGGGTGCTTTGCTGCTCAAATGCCTGGCGCAGCAACGGCACGGCATCGCCCTGGTTTTTCAGGGCTTGCGCCAATGCGCTCTGTGCGCTGGCGAGCTGTTGCTGGGCCTGTTCCTGGCGGGCATGCAGGTCGGCTTGTTGTTGAATATGCAGCTGGATTTGTGCGGCCAGCGGGGTGAGCAGCGTGCTGAGTTCGGCCTGGCGGGCGAATTGATGACGTTGCGGTGCCAACTGGTCCAGGCGGCTCAGGTCCTGGCGTTGCGGCCCTTGGTTGTCCCAGTCGGACTGCGCGCGTTGCAGCTGTTCGTTAGCGGCGAGTTGGCGTTCCTGCCATTCACGCAGTTCTTTGAGCCAGGTGTGCTGAAGTTCAAGCTGCTTGAGTTGTGCTTGCTCGGCCTTGAGCTGTTGTTGCGCGGCGTCGAAGTGCTGATCCAGTTCGGCGCGGTCCTCGGGCGCCAGGGGCACCACGCCGGTGGCCTGGTCCTGCAACTGCTTGTGGGCGTCCCTGGCCTCTTTGGCCTTGTCGAAGGCGCGCCGGCCGAGCTGGGTGTAGAGGGCCGTGTCAGTGAGTTTTTCCAGCAGTTCGCTGCGTTCGTTGTCGTTGGCCTTGAGAAAGGCGCTGAACTCGCTTTGCGCCAGCAACACGGCGCGGGTGAACTGTTCGAAGTTCAGGCCCAGGGCCAGTTCCAGCTGAGTCTTGTATTCGGTTTTCTGGCTGGCCAGCAATTGGTCGCTGTCCAGATCCAGCAGGCTCTGGCGGCTGTTCTGCAACTTGCCGCTGGCCTTGTCGCGGGCGCGATTGGCTTCCCAGCGCGCACGGTAGCGACGGCCGTTGACGCCGACAAAATCCACCTCGGCATAACCGCCACCGGTGCCGCGCCGCAGCAGGGTGCGTGGGTCACCGATGGAAATATCGCTGTCGGCATCTGGCATCTTCGCCTGGCCGGTATCGCCCAGGCGTGGCACCGCGCCAAACAACGCCAGGCACAGTGCGTCGAGCAGGGTGCTTTTACCGGCGCCAGTTGGCCCGGTAATCGCGAACAACCCAGCACTGGCCAGGGGCTCGGCGGTGAAGTCGATCTCAAACGGGCCGGCCAGGGAGGCGAGGTTTTTCAGGCGGATGGCGAGGATCTTCATGGCTGTTCAGCCTCCTGTTGCACTTCCTGGAGCAGCACAGCGAAATCCTTCAAGGTCTGTTCATCCACTTCACTGCCGTAGCTGTCCTGCCAGGCACGGCTGAACAGTTCCTGGGGCGTGAGCTGGTCAAGTTCGATCAGGCGCTCATCGTCCGTGTCGTCGCTGCCGCGTTTGCCGGCGTACTCGGCGGCAATGCGCACCAGGCGCACGGCCTTGCCTTGCAGTGCGGTTTCGATCTGCTGGCGCAGGTCGGGCTGCGGCTCGTCGAGACGCACGCGCACTTCCAGCCAGGGATGGCGCTGGGTTTCGGCGAGCAGGTCGACGTCTGGCAAGTCGGCCAGCGCCGTGAGGATGTCCGCCAGTGGGGCGGCTTCCAGGCGTTGCAGGTCGACCGAGCGGGGGATCAGGATCGGTTCGACACTTACCAGGCATTGGCCCTGGAACGTCACGTCGAGAACCTGGTGTTTGTAGCCGATTTCGGAAAATGACAGTGGAATCGGCGAGCCGCTGTAGCGAATGCGCTCTTCGCCATTGACCTTTTGCGGCTTGTGCAAATGGCCGAGGGCAACATAGGCGACACTTCTGTCGAACAGTTTGGCCGGTAACGCCTCGGCATTGCCGATGATCAGGCTGCGCTCGGAGTCTTCCGACACCGAGCCCCCGGCCATGTGCGCGTGGCTGATGGCGATCAGCGCCTGGCCTTTTTTGCGCTTGGCGTTGGCGGCGGCGATCAACCCTTCATGCACCTGGCCGATGCCGTGCAGGTAATCGTCACCCAGGTGTGCCCCCGTGACTTCCGCCGGGCGCAGGAAGGGCAGGGCCAGGCACCAGGCGGCGACCTTGCCCTTGGCATCCGGCAGCGGGATCAGCAGGCGTTCGGCGTCCAGCTGGCCGTCATCCAGCCACAGCACGCGGCCGAGCGCGTGGGTGCTCAGGCGACGCATCAACGGCGCGGGCAGTTCGATCCGCGAGCCGGAATCGTGGTTGCCGGCGATCATCACGATGGTCAGTTTCGGGTTTTGTTCATGGGCGCTGATGATGAAGTCATACAGCCGTTCCTGCGCCTTGAGCGGCGGGTTGACCGTGTCGAAGATATCGCCGGCGATGAGCAGCGCATCCGGCTGATGGTCCTTTAATCGGACCAACAGCCATTTGAGGAAACAGGCGTGTTCGAAGTCGCGTTCCTGGCCATGAAGGTTTTGGCCCAGGTGCCAGTCGGAGGTGTGAAACAGACGCAAGGCGAACTCCGTGGAAAAGATGAAAAGGAGGGGAGTTTACCTGTAAAAGCACACCTGGTGCCTGTGGGTGACACAGATCCAATGTGGGAGCGGGCTTGCTCGCGAAAGCGGTGTGTCAGTCAGTGCATTTTTACCTGGCACACCGCTTTCGCGAGCAAGCCCGCTCCCACAGGGGTTACGCGTGCAGACAGTCCAGCGCTCGGTCGGCCAGGGCTCTGGCACTGTTGATCAGGTGCTCGGTGGCGCCCGCCATATGGCGCTGATCACTGCTTAGCGTTTGGGTGGTGCCCGCAGCGGTCGCGGCTGCGCAACGCAGCAGGTCGCAGATCTGGGCGAGGGCGTCTTCGAAGCTGAGGTCGTGGTGCACGGTGAAGGTGGGCGGTGGGCTGGGGACGATTTTGTTCATGGAAGTACCTACAGGGTTTGGAGCCATTCTTTTGCCGATCTCACACGTCAAAAGGTGGCAGCTATGTGCGGGGTGAGATACCGGACTTGTAGGCGCACCCGGCCAGACCGAAGTCTGCCCGCACACAGCTGCCATAGAGCATGTTGCTCGTGGCGCCTACAAATTCACGGGATCTCACACCCGATCGCTGATGTGCAGCGACGGAGCGAAGGCTAGCCAGTGGAGTGAGCAGGCGCAAGGCCGTGGGATTGTCTAGGAAACTTCCTGCAAATTAAAGCGATATGGATTGCTGGCCTTTGACAATGCATGTCAACCAAACGACGGAGATCAAGTGTGGGAGCGGGCTTGCCCGCGAATGCGGTGTATCAGTCGATGTATCTTTATCTGACACACCGTATTCGCGGGCAAGCCCGCTCCCACATTTTTGATGTGTGTGGTGTCAGGGAGGTTGCGGTTACTTGGGGTAGAGCGGCGGCAAGCTCGTGGTATCCGTCGCCGGGTCTTGTTCACGCTCAGCCACCGGAATGGCCTTGACTGCACGCCACAAGTCTTCGCCCAGCCAGAAATGCCCACTCTCGCTGTACAGCGCACCATTCAACCCATCCAGCGCATCCGACAGCGGCACGAACCGCGCCGCCATATCGGCCAGCGTTTCCGGCTGCTGGCGAGCCCAGGCGTCGAGGGCCTGGCGGGTGGCCTGCGGGTCATTGGCCTGGGTGGCACGCTTGAGGTCGTCGAGCAGGGTGCGTGGGCTTGGGCCGGTTTGCGCGGCGCGTTGCACAGCGGGTTGGCGACGTGCGCGCCACCAGAGGCCAAATCCCAGCAATGTGGTGCAGGCGAGGATCAATGTGCTCAGTTGCCACAGCCACAGGCGTTCATCATCCGGCGCGGTGATCACCGTTGGCGTGGCGGGGGTATCCACGGCCAGGCTCGGGTTGATGGCAACCTGCAGGGTGCGGGCCGGCAAGCTGCTGCGCTCAAGGTGGTCTTCGTGGGTGTTCCACCACACCACGTCCACGGCAGGCAGCTCCAGGGCGCCGGCGCGGTTGGGCACCAGGGCTTCGCGGTCTTCACGGCTGCCGATCAGGCCGCGGTCATTGGTCTGGTTGCCGAGCACCGGTTGGTCCGGGTAGCGGCGCAAGCCGCTGATGTCGGTGCTGGGCAGGGCCGGCAGTTGCGCGCTGGACAGGCCCTCGGCCTTGACCGTGAGGCTGCGGGTCAGCGAATCGCCGACCTGCACGTGCTCAGGCTCCGGGTTCCAGTTTTCGCTCAGGGTCAGGCTGCGCGCCGGCAACCAGGGCGTATCCGCCGGGTACAGCGCGGGTTTGGGTTTGACCACCAGGGGCAACTGCGCAGAGCTGACGTGGATCAGCTTGCCGGGCTTGGTGCCCTGCAGGGTGTTTTCCTGGGCCGGGCGCGACTCAACCAGCGTCGCGCTGAAGGTCTGTGCCGGGATCGCCAGGGTGCCGCTGTGCTGCGGGTAAATCGCGTAGCGGGTTTCGATCACGCCGTGGCGGATGCTGTTGATCACCTTCTCGTAGGTGCGCGACTCGCCCAACTGCTCCACGCGTGCATCGGCAATCTGCAAGGGC
>Ga0157369_10002991_pt1 | contig 20229 bp, 12 predicted proteins | sample C25metaG_FD_113461 | JGI IMG/M metagenome (GOLD analysis project Ga0157369, IMG submission 113461) | Corn rhizosphere microbial communities from Kellogg Biological Station, Michigan, USA - C2-5 metaG | ecosystem: Host-associated > Plants > Roots > Rhizosphere > Soil | place: USA: Michigan...
ACGACGAAGCAGCAGAAGGAAATCGTCGCAAAGGTCGAAGCCGGACAAGTCGACATCCTCATCGGCACGCACCGCCTGCTTTCGAAGGACATCAAGTTCCACGAGCTCGGCCTGGTCATCGTCGACGAAGAGCAACGCTTCGGCGTGCGGCACAAAGAGCGCCTGAAGCAGATGAAGAAGGAAGTCGACGTCCTCACCATGTCGGCTACGCCCATTCCGCGCACGCTGCACATGTCGCTGGTCGGACTGCGCGACATGAGCGTGATCGAAACGCCGCCGCGCGACCGCATCGCCATCGAAACCGTCGTCGCCGCGTGGGACGAGAAGCTCATCCGCCTCGCCATCGAGCGCGAGCTGGAACGCGGCGGCCAGGTCTACTTCGTCCACAACCGCGTCGAATCGATCTACGAGATCGCCGCCAAGCTCCAGGAACTGGTGCCGAGCGCGAAGATCATCGTCGGTCACGGACAGATGTCCGAGGGCGAGCTGGAAAAAGTCATGCTCTCGTTCATGAATCACCACCACGACATCCTGGTCGCCACCACCATCATCGAGAACGGGCTCGACATCCCGCTGTGCAACACCATGCTGATCAACCGCGCCGACCGGCATGGGCTCTCCGAGCTCTACCAGTTGCGCGGACGCGTCGGCCGCTCGAACCGCCGCGCGTACGCATATTTACTCGTCCCAACCGACACCGAGCTGACGCCTCTCGCGCGACGTCGCCTCGCCGCGCTCAAGGAATTCTCCGACCTCGGCGCCGGATTCAAAATCGCCGCACTCGACCTCGAGCTGCGCGGCGCCGGAAACCTGCTCGGCGGCGAGCAGTCCGGACACATCGACGCGGTCGGCTTCGAGCTCTACACCTCCATGCTCGACCGCACCATCAAGGAGATGAAGGGCGAGGTCACGCAGGAAGAAATTCACGTTCAGCTCAACCTCGGCCTCAACATCCGCATCCCGAACGACTACATCCGCGAAGAAAACCAGCGGCTGCGCATGTACAAGCGCGTGGCCGGGGTCGAATCGGAACAGCAACTCGCCGACGTGCGCAGCGAGCTCGAAGACCGCTACGGCGCTCCGCCACCGCCGGTGCAAAATCTCATTCAGTACGCGAACCTCAAGCTGGTGGCCGAGCGCATCGGGGTGGCCGCGATCGAGCGCAAGCGCGACCAGATCAGCGTGAAGTTCACCGAGAAGGCTCAGATCGACCCGCAGCGCCTCGCGGAATTCGTTGCCGGCGAGCGTGGACGCCAATTCACCCCGCAGGGCATGCTGAAATTCCAGGTCAAGCAAACGCACCCGGAGTTCGTGCTCACGCGCCTGCGCGAGCTGCTGGCCCAGCTTTCCGGCACGACGATCGACGATTACTCGGTGCTGGGCAAGATCTCGTCGGTCGATCCGGCTGCGCGAGTGCAATAAACGTCTGGCATAATCCGCCGTAATGTCTCGCATCGTGTTGCTGAAATGCGCATCGCTGATCATCCTTTTGTCCGCCGGTGTTGGCCAACCGTCGGCAGTCGATCGCGTTGCGCGTGAGCAGCTTTCCAAAGCAAACGCGGACGGATTCATTCTTGTTCACGACGTCAGGTCCGGCCGCGTGCTGGCTCACATCGGCGAGCCGAAGAGCTTCGGCATCGATTCGTCCGTCGCGCCGCTTTCCGTGATCAAGGTCTTCGTGGCCGCGGTGTGGCTGGAGCACGGTTTCGGCGACACGGTCGTGGACTGCGACGGCGGCCAGCGTGATCGCGTCCGGCGCATGAACGTGGAAGAGATGCTGGTCTCCGGCTGCGATTCGGCCGGAAAGCGCATGGCGGTGCTGCTGCGTCAGAAGATCGGCGGCGCGCGAGTACTCTCCGACCTGAGACGATTCGGGATCGCCAGCCTAACACTGAAACCGGACGCGACCGACGAAGAATGGGGCCGCGTGCTCTCGCTCGGCGAAGAACAGGTGCCGGTAACTCCTGCCCAGGTGGCGGTGTTCTTCGCCGCCATCGGAAACCGCGGGGGCAAGTTGATGTCGAACCGGACGGCTCGTGCACTTCAGTCGGCCCTTGATGCGGTCGTCCAGCGCGGCACAGCCGATTCGATCAAGGACGCGCTTGCCGGCACGGGATGGCACATCGGCGGCAAGACCGGAACCGGGCCCGGTGCGTGCGCCGATCATTGTGATGGATGGTTTGCCGGTCTTGTCGGCGACTCCCGCGGCACGCGCTACGTTGTCCTCGCGATGATTCGAGGCAAAGGCCTCGGGAGCGGAGTTGCGGCGCACGCAGTTGCGTCCATCGCGGAATATCTTGCGGCAAACGAGGCGAAGAAGGCTCAGCCGTGACCATCGCCCATCCCAGCAGCCACCGCCGTTGTACTAAGCGCGGCTAGGCAATCCACATCAAGACCTGTTATCGTCTCTGATCTTCGGAACATTCAGCGCATAAGTGTTCGGGCGAGTCTTCAAAGCGTTCCAGTACCGGGACTTCCGTCTCATGTGGATCGGCGCTTGCACCTCGAGCATCGGCACATGGATGCAGATCGTCGCCCAGGGCTGGTTGATCTACAGGCTCAGCCACTCCGCTTTTCTGCTGGCGCTCGACCAGTTCCTGAACGGCCTTCCGATCTTCCTTCTCTCGCCGATCACCGGCGTCATCGCCGACCGCGTGGAGCGTCGTCGCATCCTGCTCGTCTCCCAGTACGTCCAGATGGCCACCGCGGCGATCCTCACCGTGCTGGTCGCGACCGGCGTGGTGCACGTCTGGCACATCATCTCCCTGTCGTTCATCACAGGGTTCGCGCAGGCGTTTGGCGCTCCCGCATACCAGGCGCTCATCCCCACGCTCGTCGACCGCGAAGACATGCCGAATGCGATCGCGCTCAACTCCATCCAGTTCAACCTCGCAGTCACGGTCGGACCCGCGCTGGCCGGACAGGCGCTGGCGAAACTCGGCGAGACGTGGTGCTTCGGCCTGAACGCGCTCTCGTTTCTCGCGCCGGTGATCTCGCTGACCATGATCACCTCGCGCTTCTATCCGGAGAAAGTTAAGGAATCGATTTTCGCCAGCTTCAAGAAGGGCATCGTCTTCGCCCGCCAGCAAGTCGGCATGGAAGCGCTCATCTTTCTCGCCTTCTGCATGACGTTTCTTGCCATGCCCATCCGCACCTACTTGCCGGTGTTCGTGAAAGACATCTTCCATCGCGGGCCGGAGACCTACGGCAACCTGCTTTCGCTGATGGGGATCGGCTCGATCAGCGGCTCGCTGCTCATCGCCGCCGCCGGACACACCGAGCGCAAAGGCCGCATCGCGCTGGGCGGGCTGGTAGTGCTCGGCGCCGGGATTACGGTGTTCGGACTGTCTAAGAGCCTCCCGCTGAGCGGAGCGGCGCTGCTGATCGTCGGCGCGGCCATGATGGCGGTGTTCGCGATGGTGAACTCGCTCGTCCAGTTGATCACCACCAACGAGATGCGCGGCCGCATGATGAGCATTTACACCTTCGCCTTCCGCGGCGGCATGCCGATGGGAAACCTGGTGTCAGGCTGGCTCGTTCCGCTGTTCGGCGCGCCAATGGTCCTGGGCGTGAACGGAATCCTGCTCGTCATCGTCGCGCTGTATCTCTTCCTGATCCACCGCAGGATCGCGACGCTCTGAGCCGGCATGCCACCGACCCGGGGCACCCGGCGAACGTGGGGCACCCGGCAGAATGCAGATTGAAGACGAAGCAGCGGGCCGGTCGGACCGTCCTGCTTGGGATGAGGCGCCCCGGCGATGCGCGCTATTCATTGCGAAGTGCGACCAGAGGGTCCACGCGCATGGCGCGGCGCGCCGGGATGAACGATGCCGCCAGAGCGACAAGAGCCAAGACCGAGGCAACGAAGAGAAAGGTTGCCGGGTCCGTGGGCTTGACCTCGAAGAGAAGACTTGTCATTTCGCGAGTCAGGGCAAGCGCGCCCGGTATCCCGACGGCGATCCCAAAGAGTGCCAGCTTCGCGCCGTCGGCGACGGCCAAGGTCATCACGTGACGCGGCTGTGCCCCCAACGCCATGCGGAGTCCGATCTCATGCACTCGCTGGCTCACGCGGTATGACACCAAGCCGTATATGCCTACCGAGGCCAAGAGCAAGGCAAGCCCGGCGAAGATTCCCAGCAGCAGCATGTTGAACTTCTGCTGCGCAAGGGAGGCCGACATGAGGTCCGTCATGGAATGGACCTCGCCGACCGGAATCTGTCCGTCCAGGCTCCACACGACCTTCTTAACATCTTCCACGAGCGCGGCCGTGGGCTGAGCCGGAGTCCGAATGACAAGCGTCATCCACCTCCTCCAACGCTCATCGGTCTGGGCGTAGGGGGCATAGACAGCCGGCTCCACGGGCTGGTTGAGACCGAGATGCTTGACGTCGGCAACTACGCCGACAATGGTCATCCAGACGTGGCGACCGTCGTTTCGAGGCCAGTCGATGCGAACACCAAGAGGGTCCTGGTGCGGAAGAAACTGGCGGACAAACTCCTCGTTGACGATCGCGACCGGCGGCTGCCCTTCGCGGTCTGCCGGCGTGAAGGCCCGACCGGCGCGCAGCGGGATCTGCAGAACGTGGAAGTAATCGCCCATGACGGAAAGTGTTTGCGCGTCGGGCTCTGATCCCACGGGTACGGGCGGGTGGCCGTCGATCACAATGCCGTGGGTCACGTAGTTTCCGCCGAGGGGCAGGTCGGTGATCATGGCTGTCTCAACGCCGGGAAGGGCGTTCAAGCGAGCCTGCAACTCGCGGCGGAAGTTTGTTTGCGACGGGATGCCGGCGTAACGCGCTTCCGGCAACTCGACATGCATGGTGATGACATTGTCGGGGTTGAATCCCGGATCGACCGCACGAAGCCTGGTGAATGCCTTGATCAACAAGCCGGCTCCGACCAGCAAGACCAGAGCAAAAGCAAATTCCGCGGAGATCAGAGATTTCTGGAAGGCGTGGTTCGAGGCGCCGGCAGTCGTGCTCCGTGCGCTCTCCTTGAGAGATTCGGCCAGGTCGCCGCGGGCAGCGGCCCAGGTCGACGCCATTCCGAACAGGATTCCGGTAACAACCGAAACGCCGAGTACAAAGCAAAAAAGCCGAAGGTCCATGCGGACGCCGTTGAAGCGATCGAGAGCGGCGGGTCTGAGCGTCACCAGGAAGGTGGTGCCCCATCGAGCGAGTAGCAGGCCGACCGCACCACCAGCCAGCGAGAGCAACGTGCTCTCCGTAAGAGTCTGCCGCAGCAGGCGGCCGGAACCGGCGCCCAAAGCCGTTCGGATACTGAACTCTCGCCGACGTGCCAGTCCGCGTGCCGTCAGCAGGACTGCAAAATTCGCGCAGGCAATGAGCAACACCAATCCGACAGCACCGAAAAGGACGAGTAAGGCCGTACGAATATTCGCTACCAGCGCCTTCTGCAGCGGGACGAGCCGGGTCTGCCTGTTTTTTTCGGTGTCAGGGTGATCCTTCATGAGCTGCCGGTCGATGGCCGACATTTCAGCTTGCGCCTGGGCGATGCTCACCCTCGGCTTCAAGCGCCAGTAGGGATGCATGGAGTGAACGCCGCGAGCCGACTCAGCATTTGGATCGGCCACCCACACGGAGACAAACACATCGGCCTTTTCCCGCGGGAGGGCAAAGTCGCTGGGCATGACCCCAATCACCGTGTAGCTCTTTCCACTCAACGGTATGGTCTTGCCGATGATCTGGGGATCATGGCTCAGAAAGTTCTGCCAGAACTGGTAACTGACAACCGCGTAGTCTGGCCCGCCGCCTACGTCTTCTTCCGGCGTCATCCAGCGGCCAAGCATCGGCGTGACACCGAAGGTTGGGAAAAATCCGGCGTTCACGAATCCACCGCGGATCTGCACCGGCTCCTTGCCGCCCGTATAGTCCATGGGCCGGATGTTGATGGCGCCGCCTTGCGCGACGGTGCGAGCCTGTCGCTGAATGTCGCGCAGGTCGGTCGAGGAGTCGTTGCGAACTGCGGCGACGAGATTCTGCGGTTCCAAGTACGGTAGCGGCGTGAGCAAGACACGATCGATGACGCTGAAGAGCGCGGTGTTCGCTCCGATGCCGAGCGCAAGCGTCATGACCGCACAAGCGGTGAAACCGGGCGACCGGCGCAAGGTCCGGATGGCGTAGCGCACATCCTGGAGCATCGTTTCCAGAAAGCGGACGCCCCAGCTGTCGCGGCATTCGTCCTTTACTTGCGCAGTTCCGCCGAAATCGAGACGCGCCTGTCGCGAGGCCTCTTCCGCGGACAAACCCCGAGCCTGGTGCTTTGCTGCTTGCTGGTCGAGGTGAAAGCGCAGCTCTTCGTCGAGGTCGTTCTCGGCTGAGTTTCGCCTTAGCAATGCTCGAAGCCGGAAAAGCAAATCAGCGAACACGCGACCTCCTTAGGAAGTAGCCAGCACCTGGGCGACTGCCGCGGTCAGCTTCTGCCAGGCGTCTTTTTCAATTTCGAGTTGGCGCTTGCCCGACTTGGTGAGCTCGTAGTATTTCGCGCGCCGGTTATTTTCCGACAATCCCCAGTGCGCCTTGATCCATCCGCGCCGTTCGAGCCGGTGCAGTGCGGGATAGAGGGATCCCTGCTGGATCCGCAAGACGTCGCTGGAAATCTGCTGCACGCGCTCGGAGATGGCCCAGCCGTGAAGCGGCCCGAGGGAAAGGGTGCGAAGCAGCAGCAAGTCCAGAGTGCCTTGCGGAAGATCCATACGCGATTGAGACATGTTCCCCTGTCACTTCGACAGGAAAGGTACCAGCACTCTTGTCGAAGTGCAAGGGGAATGAGGAATTTTCGTGCGAACTGCACGGGCATGGCTGGGCGTGAAGCATCGGCGCGGCAAACGCGCCGCTATTCGTAGCGCAACGCGACCATTGGGTCCACGGTGGAGGCCTTTCTGGCCGGAACATAGCTTGCGATCAGCGCCACGGCAGCAAGAACGCCGCTCACGGTGATGTAGGTTGGCAGGTCGCGAGTCGCGGTCTGATAGAGCATGGCCTGGACGACCTTTCCCGAGGCGAATGCGCCTACCAGCCCGATGCCAATGCCAGTCGCTATCAGTTGCAATCCGCGACGAAGGACCATCCAAAGGACCGTCGCGCGTGACGCTCCGAGTGCCATGCGAAGACCAATCTCCTGGGTGCGCTGGGCGACGGTGTAAGCGACAACGCCATACAGTCCGACCGCCGTGAGCAACAACGCAATGGCGGCAAACAGTCCGAGCAAGATGGTCTGGAAGCGGCTGTGTCCGAGGTCGAGCGCAAACCATTCTTCCATGCTGCGCACGTCGTAGAGAGGGGCATCCGGATCGACGGACGCCAGCGATTGGCCCAGGTCAGGTCGCAAGGCGTCGGCGCGGCGGTCGGTGCGAACCACGATGGTCGGCATGCCCCACATCATCTGGGAGATGGGGACGTAGAAGGCCGCCGTCGGAGCGAACTTCAAGTTGGTGCGCCGGATGTCACCGACGACGCCGACAATCTCGCGCGTCTGGTATTCCTCGCGGCCGTCGCTCGCGCCCATGTAGATTTTCCTGCCGATGGGATCTTCGTCGCGGAAGTAGCGCTTGGCCAACGTCTCGGTGATGATCATGACAGGGGGAGAATTGATCGAGTCACGCTGGTCGAATACGCGCCCGCGAAGCAGCGGGATCTGCATGGTTTGAAAGAAGCCGTCGGTGACCAGGTAGAACGAAGCGTGGGGATACTCCGACTCCGGGACCGGATGGTCGAGCACGTTGAAGCCGACGCTCCACATGTCGTTGCCGGCGAGCGGAAGAGGCATGCTGGCGGCGGCGCTCTGCACTCCAGGCAGAGCTCGCACGCGGGACATCAAATCCGTCAGCATGCGGTTCCTGGTGACAGTGGTCGTTCCCCTGGCGGTGTCAAACTGCGCCGCCACCAGGTGGTGCGGGTCAAAACCGAGTTCCACGCCTGAGAGTCGCTGAAACGATCGGATCAGAAGTCCGGCGCCAACCAGCAGCACGACACCCAATGCCGTTTCGGCGACGATGAGGGCCGAGCGAATGCGATCGTGGGTTCGTCCGGCGGTCGAGGTCCCACGGCCTTCGCGAATCGCGTAGGTGAGGTTGGCGCGGGAAAGGCGCCAAGCGGGCATCAAGCCGAACAGCAAGCCCGTGCCGATTGCGATGGCGGTGGTGAACAGCAGAACGCGCAGGTCAATCGCCACCGTCGCAGCGCGAGGCAGGTTCTCCGGGTAGAGCTTCAAGACTCCGACAAGTGCGAATTGGGCAAACCCGATGCCGAGGAGCGCGCCGGTTGCCGACAGCAGCACCGATTCCACGATGAGCTGGCGTAAAACTCGGAGCCGCGTGGCTCCGAGTGCAGCGCGGACGGCGATCTCACGTCCGCGGCCGGCGCCACGCGCCAGCAGCAGATTGGCGACGTTGGCGCACGCCACGAGCAGCACCAGTCCGACGGCGCCCATCAGTACGAGCAGCGGATTCTTCGAGTCACCGACGAGATAGCGAAGCTCAGGAACCGCGGCGATGCCGACGTGACGATTCTTGTCGGGAAATTCGACGGCGAGAGAACGCGCGATGGAAGCGAGCTCGGTATTCGCCGCCTCGACCGTGATGCCGGCTTTGAGCCGGGCGATCCCGAAGATGGAGTGGTTACCGCGCTGCTTCGTGGGCGGCGTGCTCTTGCCGCCACCCATCTCGGCCCAGCGCGAGAACGTGGTCCAAACGTCTCTCGGCTCCGTTTGCGGAACGAATTGGAAGCCGGGAGGCATCACGCCCACGATGGTGTAGCTATTGCCGTCCAGGGAGAGTGCGCGGCCGAGCACGGCGGGATCTCCGCCAAAATGCGTCCGCCAGAAACGGTCGCTCACAATCGCGACATGGTGGCCGGGCTGGTTCTCTTCGTTCGTGAAAGCGCGTCCCAGCGCCGGCTGGACTCGCAGCACGGTGAAAATCGCCGGGGAAATAATCTCGCCGTTGACGTGAAATGCGGGTCCCAGCCCGGTCACGGTGGACTCGACAAACGTGTAAGCGGCGATCGAATCGAACGAGTGGCTGCGAGTGGCGATGTCGTCGAAGTCGGGATACGACAATTGTCCGAGCGGAATGTCGGGCATGGGCCGGCTGGTGTTGTATTCGTTGATGGCGACCAGCCGCTCTGGGTCGGGATACGGCAGCGGTCGCAGCAGCACGCCATTTACAACGCTGAACATCGCCGTGGTGGATCCGATGCCGAGCGCCAGCGTGATCAATGCAACGGCTGCGAAGGCGCGGGAGCGCAGCAAGATGCGCATGGCATAGCGAAGGTCTTGCATGGCCGATTCGACCCACTCGACGATGTCGGCGCGCCGCGTCTCTTCCTTCATCCAGGTGACGTTGCCGAAGCGGCGAATGGCATCGCGTCGGGCTTCTTGCGGCGACATACCCTGACGCATGTTCAACTCCGCGCGCATTTCAATGTGAGACTGGATTTCTTCGTCGAGCTGATTCTCGACAGTCCGCCCGAAGAGCCCACGGAAACGAGAAAGGAGCGACATACGACCTCACACGTAGTTCAAGACGGCCTTCACACCTTGCACGACCCGAGCCCAATCCTTCTCAGCCTGCGCGAGCTGGCGGCGGCCAGCCGCTGTCAAACGGTAATACTTGGCGCGGCGACTGTTCTCCGTGAGCCGCCACTCCGACGCGATCCAGCCTTCCTGCTCGATGCGGTGCAGCGCGGGATAAAGCGACCCTTCTTCCACTCGCAGCAGATCGGAGGAGACAGTCTGGATGTGCAAAGCAATGCCGAAGCCGTGCGCTTCATGGAGCCGGGAGAGCGTCTTCAAGACCAGCAGATCGAGCGTGCCTTGCAAGGATTCACTTCGCGCCATAGACGTCTATGGATACGCTCCTGCTCCCTAGATGTCAAGGGGAGCAAGAGTGCCTAAGAATTGGTCCTAACTTCGTGTCCTGCCGACCGTCTATTGTTGTTACGCCGAGCCTGCTGAGGCACCCTTCCGTTCCGGGAGCAACAGATGGAAACCTTTCTCCAGGACCTTCGCTTCGGATATCGCAATCTTCTTAAGACACGCGGCCTGACGGTGGTGGCGATCGTCACGCTGGCGCTGGGCATTGGCGCGAACACCGCGATCTTCAGCGTGATCGACGCGGTGCTGCTGCGTCCGCTGCCATTCCAGCGTCCGGGCGAACTGGTGCGGTTGTACGAAACCGAAGCCGCGCCGGGGAACTATCCGTTTACCGGGCCGGACTTCCTCGACTGGAAGACGCAGAACAAGAGCTTCCAGGACATGACGCTGTACAGCTGGGGCCAGGACATGAACCTCAGCGACAACGGCAATGCCGAGCGCGTGATCGGCACGTCGACGGAGTGGAACTTCTTCACGCTGCTGGGCGCGCGGCCGCTGCTGGGACGCACGTGGGTGCAGGGCGATGACGTCGAGGGCAACAACATCGTCATCCTGAGCTACGGGCTGTGGAAGACGCACTTCGGCGGCGACGCGAACATCCTCAGCAAGGCGATCGAACTGAATGCGAAGAAGCTCAGCGTGGTCGGCGTGATGCCGCCATCGTTCCGGTTTCCTTCCGAGTCGCAGCTGTGGACGCCGCAGCCGATGGACCAGAAGACGCTCGGGCCGCGCGCAAACCACAGCTGGCGCGCGATTGGGCGACTGAAGCCGGGCGTGCCGCTGAAGCAGGCGCAGGCCGAGATGAGCCTGATCGCGTCGCAACTGGAGAAGGAATATCCCAACTCGAACCACAAGGTGGGCGCGTCGCTGGTGGCGCTGCACGAAGACCAGGTGGGCAGCGCGCGCGATTCGCTGATCATGATGCTGTGGGCGGTGGCGCTGGTGCTGCTGATTGCCTGCGCCAACGTCGCCAACCTGCTGCTATCGCGCTCGCTCGCGCGGCAGCGGGAGATGGCGATCCGCAGCGCGCTGGGCGCGGCGCGTTCGCGCCTGGTGCGGCAGTTGCTGACGGAGAGCGTGCTGCTGGCGATGACCGGCGGGATCGCCGGCCTGGGACTGGGATGGGCGTGCGTGCGGCTGCTCTCGAACGCAAAGCAGATTGGATTGCCACGCATCAATCCCGTCGAGATGAACGTGCCGGTCACGGTATTCACGTTCGCGGTGGCCGTGCTGTCCGGCATCGTGTTCGGCATCCTCCCGGCGCTGCAGACGTCGAGACCGGACCTGCACGACGAATTGAAGGGCGGAGCAGGCGCATCGGTGACGCACTCGCGCGCGCGTCATTTCGCCAGCAACGCGCTGGTGGTCGGCGAAATGGGACTATCGCTGCTGCTGCTGATCGCAGCCGGGCTGCTGCTGAAGGATTTCGCCGCACTGCGCAACTCGAACGTTGGCGTGCGGTCGGACCACGTCTGGACTGCGGCGCTGCGCTTGCCGAATGCGGCGTACAAGGAGCAGCAGAAGCAGTTCGACTTCTCGCAGTCGCTGCTCGATCGCATGAAGCAGATTCCGGGAGTCGAGTCGGCAGCGCTGACGACGGTGCTGCCGACCGGCGGCGGAAGCAACTACTACGCCAAGATCCGCGGCAAGGTGAACGAGACGATGGGCGGCCCGCTGGTGGAAGTTCACGCGGTGACGCCGGAATACTTCCAGACCATGGGGATACCGCTAATCGCCGGGCGGAACTTCACGCAGGAAGAAGTGCAGCGCGCAGTCGAGCTCGATAACCGCTCGCAGAAGCTCTACGAGGACTACTACAGCCGCAACGCGCAACCGCCGGACGCGGTTACAGACGCCATGGTCTACCCGTCGGTGATCAACCAGACGATGGCGAAGACGTTCTGGCCCAATGAAGACCCGGTCGGGAAGATGTTCGCGCATGGCGGAGATCATGGGCCGTGGCACGAGGTGGTCGGCGTAGTCGGGGACGTGAAGCAGTGGGGACTGGTGCACGCGCCGGTCCCGGAAGGCTACGACTTGTTCGACGGCAGCACGCGGATGTTCATCGTCCTGCACACGAACGTCGAGCCGAGCTCGGTGACAGGTGAAGTTCGGCGTGCCGTGAGTCAGGTCGACTCCAACCTGCCGCTGTATCTGGTGAGAACGATGGACCAGTACATCGCCGAACAGGCGTCAGGACAGCAGTTCACGACGTCGCTGGTTGGATTCTTCGCCGGACTGGCGCTGCTGCTGGCGGCGGTGGGGATCTACGGCGTGCTGTCATATTTGGTGACACAGCGCACGCGGGAGATCGGAATTCGGATGTCGCTCGGCGCCAACCGCGGTGACGTACTGAAGCTGGTGCTCGGACACGGAGCGCGACTGGCGATTTGGGGATGCGTGATCGGCGTGGCCGGCGCATTCGCCGCCAAGCGACTGATGGCTTCAGTGCTGGCCATGGCGAAGGGACAGGACTTCCGCATCTTCGGCGTAGCGGTCGTCGCGTTGGTGGGAGTCGCGCTGATTGCGTGTTACGTGCCCGCGCGCAGAGCAACGAAGGTGGATCCGGTGGTGGCGCTGCGGTACGAGTAGCGAAAGCTGGTACCTCAGCGGCTAAAGCCGGATGAGCAAAGACCTCCGAACGGCACGGCTGAAGCCGTGCCTCTCCGAGATCGGGAAGCTCTGTCGTTCCGAGATCAGGCTTTCTTGCCTTGCAGCAGCTGCCGCAGCACGTACTGCAGGATTCCGCCGTGCTGGTAGTAGAGCGCTTCCTGCGGCGTGTCGACGCGGACCATGGCTTCGAACTGCTTGCTCTTGCCGTCGGTACCGCGCGCGGTGACGCTAACCTTACGCGCGCGCGTGGCGAAAGCGGACATCAGGTCCTTGATGCCGGAGATGGAAAAGACCTCGTCGCCGGTCAGACCGAGCGATTCGGCGTTCTCGCCTTCCATGAATTGCAGCGGCAGGATGCCCATGCCGACGAGGTTCGAACGGTGGATGCGCTCGTAGGATTCGGCGATCACCGCGCGCACGCCGAGCAGCAGCGGCCCCTTGGCCGCCCAGTCGCGCGATGAGCCGGATCCGTATTCCTTTCCGGCGAGGATGACGAGCGGAACCTTCTCCGCTTCGTACTTCACGGAGCCGTCGAAGATCGACATCTCTTCGCCGTCGGGCAGGTGCTTGGTGAATCCACCTTCGGTTTCCGGCACCATGCGGTTGCGCAGCCGGACGTTGGCGAAGGTGCCGCGCACCATCACTTCATGGTTGCCGCGTCGCGAACCGTAGGAGTTGAACTCGGCTTTCTGGACGCCGTGCTCGATCAGGTATTTTCCTGCCGGACCCTTTTCCTTGATGGAACCCGCGGGCGAGATGTGATCGGTGGTGATGGAATCGCCGAGCCGCGCGAGGCAGCGAGCGCCGGTGATGTCCTGCACCGGGTCGGGCTTGGCCTTCATGCCGTCGAAGTACGGCGCGCGCTTGATGTAGGTGGATTCGGGCCAGGCGTAGGTGTCGCCGGTCGGGACGTCCAGCGCCTGCCAGCGCTCGTCGCCGGCGAAGATGGTGGAGTAGTTCTTCTGGTACATCTCCGAGGTGATGCCGGAGTGGACGATGTCTTCCACTTCCTTCTGCGTGGGCCAAAGGTCGCGCAGGTAAACCGGCTTGCCGTCCTTGCCGATGCCGAGAGGATCGTTGAGCAGATCAACCTCGATGCTGCCGGCGAGCGCGTAGGCGACGACCAGCGGCGGCGACATCAGGTAGTTGGCGCGGACGTCGGAGTTGATGCGGCCTTCGAAGTTGCGATTGCCACTCAGCACAGAGCAGACGACCAGCTCGTTGTCATAGATCTGGTCGACGACCTCGTCGGGCAGCGGGCCGGAGTTGCCGATGCAGGTGGTGCAGCCGTAGCCGACGATCTGGAAGCCCAGCGCGTCGAGATACGGCATGAGCCCGGCTTGCTTGTAGTAGTCGGTCACAACTCGTGACCCCGGAGCGAGCGACGTCTTCACCCACGGCTTCGAAGTCAGGCCCTTTTCGACGGCGCGCTTGGCGAGCAGGCCGGCTGCCATCATCACCGACGGATTCGAGGTATTGGTGCAGCTGGTGATGGCCGCGATGACGATGGAGCCGTGCTTGAGCTGCCATCCGGTCCGCTTGGCCGTTTGTGGTTCGGCGACGGCCGCGGCAGCCGAACCGCCGGAACTCGCGGTGGCGGAAACAACCGGGAGCGGATTCTTCGCGCCGCCGCCGGGGAGCACCAGCGTGGGCAGCGCCTTCTTGAACGATTGCGACGCCTGCGAGAGCGCCACACGATCCTGCGGGCGCTTCGGTCCGGCGATGGAAGGCTCGACCGTGGACAGGTCGAGCTCTATGCAATCGGAATACTCGGCCTCGGGCGTGTTCTTGTCGTGGAACAGGCCCTGCTCCTTGCAGTAAGCCTCGACCAGCGCGATCTGCTCGGGCGTGCGTCCGGTCATGCGCAGGTAGCTGAGCGTGGTCTCGTCGACCGGGAAGATGCCGCAGGTGGCGCCGTATTCCGGAGCCATGTTGCCGATGGTGGCGCGATCGGCGAGCGGCAGCGACGCCAGTCCCACGCCGAAGAACTCGACGAACTTTCCGACGACGCCTTTCTTGCGCAGCATCTCGGTGACGGTGAGGACGAGATCGGTTGCGGTTGAGCCTTCCTTGAGCTGTCCCTTGAGTCGGAAGCCGATGACGTTGGGCAGCAGCATGGAAACCGGCTGGCCCAACATGGCGGCTTCGGCTTCGATCCCGCCGACGCCCCAACCGAGCACGCCGAGCCCGTTGATCATGGTGGTGTGCGAGTCGGTGCCTACGAGCGTGTCGGGGTACGCCTGAGCCTTGCCGTTCGGGCCCTGCGGATTCACGAAGACGACGCGCGCAAGGTACTCAAGGTTGACCTGGTGGACGATGCCCATGTCGGGCGGCACGACTTTGAAGTTGCGGAAGGCGCTCTGTCCCCAGCGGAGAAAGGCGTAGCGCTCCTGGTTGCGCTCAAACTCGAGGTCGGCGTTGGTGTGGAAGGCGGTCGGCGAACCAAAGGCGTCGACCTGTACGGAGTGATCGATGACCAGCTCGGCCGGCTGCAACGGATTGATGAGCGCGGGATTGCCGCCGAGAGCCGTCATGGCATCGCGCATGGCGGCGAGATCGACCACGGCGGGCACGCCGGTGAAGTCCTGCATGAGCACGCGCGCGGGCGTGAAGGCGATCTCCTTCGACGGCGGGTCCTTCGGCTTCCAGGAGGCGAGGAAGCGGATGTCATCGGCCGTGACCGCGCCGCTGCCTTCGGTGCGCAACAGGTTCTCCAGCAGGATGCGGAGCGAGAAGGGCAGGCGGCGCACGGAATGGCCCTGCTTATCGAGAGCGTCGAGGCGAAAGATCTCGTATTCGCGTTGTCCGACGCGCAAAGTCGCGCGCGAATTGAAACTATTCATTCGGCGGAGTCCTCCGAAACTTTCTATTGTAGAGCTTTCAGCTATCAGCCGTCAGCTCTCAGTTGGCAGGGACGTTTTTACCGGCGGTGGCGGTAGAGGTCGGCAATCGAATAGGTGAAGCCACCGAGATAGGCAACCGTCGGGACGGGGCCCGCCATGCGAAACTGCACGGCGCTGTCGAGGACCAGCCGCGGCTTCACCGCGTATCCCACGGCCCAGAGGTTTTGCACGACGGCGGGAGTTGCGGCGTTGGCGCGCGTGTATCCGGAGAACTCCATCGAGAGCGACCACTTGTCGGTCAACTGTCGTGACAGCGTGAAGTCGGGCAGCCAGTTGTGGTCGTAACCGCCGGGACGTCCAAACAACTGATAGTTGAGATTGGCGTCGAGGTGGAACTTCGCGGGCAGGTCCTTGCTGGCAAGCAAGGTGACGACGTGTCCGACGTGATCGGTTCCGAGCGTGCCGCTCGCGGATGGAAGCGACACGTTGTATTGAAACGACAGCGTCGGCTTCCACTTGCCCTGGTGAAGGAATCGCCAGCGGAAGCCGGCAAGATTGTCGCTGACGCCGGCCTGGTGCGCGTCGGCGTCGTGCTGCCACGGGTTTCCGGCCCACTGCAATTCGAGGTCGCGAAAGAGGCCGAACTTGAGCAGACCCTGTAGCGCCTGCTGGCGGGATGCCGAATAGATTCCGAATTCGAGTTCGAGAACGCCGCGCTGCGTGGTGTCGGCGGTATTGGTGACGGTGGGACGGTTCGGCGTGGCGACGATTGCGTCCGGCTGCTGGCTTGCGGGAGGAGACGGTTGCGCCGCGGCAGAAGCGGCGAAGAAAGCAACCAGGAGCAGTGTCGCGGCAATCCTCATTTCGCTTTCAGCAGCAGCAACGGCACGGTGAGATTGTGGCGGACCTTGGTGACGGTGGTGCCGCGCAGCAGATCGCCCATCAGGCGATGTCCGTGGGTGCTCATGGCGACGAGATCGCAGGGGTTTTCCCCGACCCAGCGGATGATTTCGTCGGCGGGATTGCCGAAGGCGAGCTCGCTCTTCGCCGAAAGGCCGGCAGACTCGAATTCGGAGCGGACCTTGTCGAGGTAAGCGTTGTCTTCGCTGATCTCGGGGCTGACGGCGTCGGGGCCGAACTGGCGCGCAGCCCAGCCGTCGGCCACGTGCAGCAGCGACACTTCGCTGCGCATCACGCCTGCCAGTTGCTTGACGTGATCGATGATGGCGCGGTCGGTCGGCGTGCCGTCGAGGGTAATCAGGATCTTTTTGTACATAAGCGTTCTCTTGAGAACGCCGAGGCTAAAGCCCCGAAGGCTCTCGTTCGTTTTTTCACCGGGCTAAAGCCCGGTGCTCCCACCCAGCGGCTAAAGCCGCGAGTCTAAAACGCTGCTTTTGGCACGGCTAAAGCCGTGCCCTGACACGAAACCCCGGCACGAATCCCTACACAAACCCGTGATACAAAGCCTCAATCAGCCGCCCACAATGACCTGCCAGGCGGCGCGAATCGAGCCCGGTAAACCCCAGAGGTCCAAAGCTGTAATCACGACAGCGCTGCTCCAGCCGGCGAGCAGCAAAAACCATCCGTTGCGCCAGCGTCCCATGCGGCGCTGGGAGCTGGTGAAGTGGAGCAACGGGAACATGGCGAACGGAAGCTGCAACGCCAGCACCACCTGGCTGAGCGTCAGCAGTTCGGTAACGCTGCTGTTGCCGCGCAGCCAGATGATGAGCACCGCGGGGATGATGGCGAGCGTGCGAGTGATGAGGCGGCGCAGCCACGGCTGGATGCGCCAGTGCATGAAGCCTTCCATCACGACTTGTCCGGCGAGCGTGCCGGTGATGGTGCTGCTCTGGCCGCTGGCGAGCAGAGCTACGGCAAACAGCGTGCTGGCAAAAACCGTGCCTAGCAGCGGCGCGAGCGTGAGGTAGGCAACGCGAATCCAGTCGCTCTCCGGGCTGAAGGTGACGATTTCCCCGCCCGGCACGGTGACGCTGTGCTTGCCGTAGAAAACCATCGCTGCCAGCACCAGAATGGCGGCGTTCACGAAGAACGCGATGCTCAGCGCGACGACGGAATCAATGGTGTTGAAGCGCAGCGCGCGGCGGATGGAGCTCTCGTCCTTCTGGAACTTGCGGCTCTGCACCAGCGCCGAGTGCAGGTAGAGGTTGTGCGGCATGACGGTGGCACCGATCATGCCAATGGCGACGTAGAGCATTCCATTCCCGCGCAGCCGCGGAGAGAGAAATGCCGCGCCCATCTCGACGAAACTGGGCCGCGTCTGCGGGAGGACGAATATCTCGATGAAGTAACACACCGCGATGGTGGCGACCAGCAGCAGCACGATGGCCTCGATGGTGCGCATGCCAAAACGCTGAAGCGCCAGCAGGAGCAGGACGTCGAGCCCGGTGATGATCACCGCCCACAGCAGCGGGATATGAAACAGCAGGTTGAGCGCGACGGCGCTGCCGAGAACTTCCGCCAGGTCGCAGGCGCCGATGGCGAGTTCCCCCAGCATCCAGTTCGGCCAGCGAGTCCAGGAGGGATACCAGTCGCGACAGCACTGGGCCAGGTCCTTACCGGTGACCACGCCGAGCCGTGCGGCGATCACCTGCATGAAGATGGCCATCAGGCTGGCGAGCCCGACCACCCACAGCAGCGCGTACTTGTAGCCGGCGCCGCCTTGCAGGTCCGTGCCCCAATTTCCGGGATCCATGTAGCCGACGCTGATCAGCACCGCCGGCCCGACGAAGGCGCGCCATTGCTCCCAGAATCCCGCTTCGTGCTTGGGGACCGCGACCGTGCCGTGGATTCCCTCGAGCGAGACGGACGGGCGCAAGGCGTCGGGTTGCAGGCGATCTTCCATCTGGCGAAATCCCGCTGCTAGCTTACAACCCAGAGGCGCGCGCGCAAGCTGTCTTGATTCTTGACAGGGTAGTTACCGCAGCGTAGGGTGGCCCCCAATCCCGCCATTCGAACGATTGAGGTGCATATGGGAAACCGGTGCAGAGTGCGCCATGCCCTCCTGATCGTAGTCCTGATCGTTGTATCGATGCTCACCGCCTGCGAAAAGGCAGAACAGAAGGCGAAGCAATTGCCGATGCACGGACCCGGTGAGGTCGACGTCAGGGCGTGCAAAGCGAGCAGTACCCACGGGAACAAGCCCAACTACCAGGAAATCGACTGCCCCGAGGCGTGCGCGACCAGCATCACCGATCATAAGTGGACGGTGGATGGTTACGTGGACGCCATAGAGGCCGGCAAACCGATCGATGCCTCGGTCGACCCCGACGTCTGCTTGCACGGCGCCACCGATACCCTGACCTACAGCACTAAGAAGAACGGGCGCGCCATCCAGGTGATGCGTTATGAGAGCGCGGGGCAGGAAGCGCATCCGTTCCAGGATCCCACGGCGAACGATGGGCCGCCGTTTCCACGGGGCAATCCGGCACAGACCGCGAAGACGGGCGTTCTCGACCCAAGCCGCCGGCCGGACCACAGCCGCGGCAAGTGTTACATCTTCGAGGCGTACATTCTGGTCAAGGAGACGGGGCAGAACGATCGCTGCTTCGATCCGCACATCTACACCGACTGCGATCCCAGCTGCACGCTCCTGAGCGTTCCGTAGTAAGCGAAAATCGCGGGAGATATGCGCGCGGATTCGCGATAGGATTGGACCGCCCAGGGGGTATCAAAATGGCCGCGCCGGAGGTCCAGCCACCACAGGCGTCGCTAAGCGGGACGGTCGTTGGACGCTTTCGGGTCGGTTCCCGGCTCGGCAGCGGCGGCATGGGAGAGGTCTATGTCGCCGAAGACACCACCCTGAAACGGCAAGTCGCGCTCAAGCGGGTATCGCCCTCCTTGCGCGACGATCCAATCCACATCACCCGCATGTTCAAGGAAGCGCAGCGCGCTTCCGCGCTGGCGCATCCCTGCGTTGCTTCCATCTTCGACGTGCTGCAGGAAGGCGGCGAGATATTCCTTGTCATGGAATATGTCGAAGGGGTGTCGCTGCGCGAGCGGCTGCGGCAGAAACCTCCCATCGAGGAAGTCCTGCGGGTGATCGAGCAGTGCGGAGGCGCGCTGCGCGCGGCGCACGAGAAGAACATCGTGCACGGCGACGTCAAGCCGGAGAACATCATGATCACGGCCGGCGTGCACGCCAAGCTGCTCGACTTCGGCGTGGCGCGGCGCATCGTGATGGATGCCAGCCAGGCGGAGACCACGACCCGGCTCGAAGGCTGGGGCGGCACGCCGGGATACCTGGCGCCGGAGGTGTTGCTGGAACAGCCGTCGGACGGACGCGCCGACCTTTTCTCACTCGGCGTGGTGTTCTACGAGGCGCTGACCGGCGTGCAACCGTTCCGCGGCGACAGCGCCGTCAGCACCTTCGACCACACACTGCATGACGACCCGCCGGCGCTGAGCGACGTCAATCCCGCGATCCCTCGCGAGCTGACGGACATCGTCAAGAAGCTCATCGCCAAGCGGCCGGAGCAGCGTTACGCCAGCGCGGCGGACTTCCTGACCGACCTGCGGCCGCTGGTGGCGACTACGAGTTCCGCCATGTTCACCGGCCCGATGCCACGGCGTTCGCGCATGGTCGGGTTCGCCGCCGTGTCGGTGCTGCTGGTGGCGTTGGCGGCTGTCGGCGGATGGTGGATGCGCTCGGTGCAGAAGACGACGGCGCCGGTGGCGCTGCCCGCCAATCGCTATCTTGCGGTGCTTCCGTTCAAGGCTGCGGGTTCGAGCGAGAGCGACCAGGCCTTCGCCGACGGCATCACCGCCACGCTGGTTTCGAACCTGACGCGGCTCACGCTGCATCAGCCGCTGCAAATCGCTCCGCTTCGGGACACGCGCCGCATGGCCGACCCGCAGGAAGC
>Ga0157369_10002992_pt1 | contig 20229 bp, 22 predicted proteins | sample C25metaG_FD_113461 | JGI IMG/M metagenome (GOLD analysis project Ga0157369, IMG submission 113461) | Corn rhizosphere microbial communities from Kellogg Biological Station, Michigan, USA - C2-5 metaG | ecosystem: Host-associated > Plants > Roots > Rhizosphere > Soil | place: USA: Michigan...
CTCGGCCTGATCGGCTACAGCTACGGCGGGTTCATGGCGATGTGGGCCAACACGCAGACCAATCGATTCAAGGCAATCGTCGGCGGCGGAGGCCTGTCCGACTGGTTCAGCTATTACGGCACGAACGGCATCGACCAGTGGATGATCCCGTTCTTCGGCAAGTCGATGTACGACGATCCCGACGCTTATTGGAAAGTGTCTGCGATCCGCACAATCAAGAACGCGCACACGCCGACGTTCCTCTTCGCAGGCGAGCGCGACGTCGAAGTGCCGCCGACCCAATCGGTCGAATATTGGCATGCGCTCAAGGCGATGAACGTGCCGGTCAGCCTGGTCATCTATCCCGACGAGGGACACGGAATCCGTGAGCCCGAACATGTGCTGGATTACCGCAAGCGGATCGTCGGCTGGTTCGACCGCTACCTGGGCAAACCTGCGCAGCACTGACGCGGCGATCGTCGGCGTCTAGAAGCCTCGCCCGATGATATTCCCGATCGACGAGGCGCTTCCCGATTTGCTCGCTGCGCTGCGCGAGCATACCCGCGTGCTGCTGATAGCGCCGCCTGGGGCGGGAAAGACGACACAGGTCGCGCCAGCGTTGCTGGAACAGAGCTGGTGCACCGGCGAGGTTTTGGTGCTGGTGCCGCGCCGTCTTGCCGCGCGCGCAGCGGCGGAATTCATGGCGACGGCGCTCAGTGAGAAGCCCGGACAGACGATCGGCTACGCCACCCGCCTCGACAGCAAGGTCGGCAAGGCCACGCGCGTGATCGCCATGACTCACGGCGTATTCCTCTCGCGCATCCAGTCCGATCCCGAGCTCGGCGGCGTATCTGCGGTGCTGTTCGACGAGGTTCACGAACGAAGCCTCGACAATGATCTCGCGCTCGCCTTGGCGCTCGATGCGGTCGGCGCGCTTCGGCCCGATTTGAGGCTCGTCGCAATGTCGGCGACGCTCGATGTGGATCGCTTCCGGAAGCTGCTCGACGATCCGCCGATCATCGTTAGCGAAGGGAAGAGCTTTCCGCTCGATGTGCGCTACGCGGGCCGCGATGCTGCAGCCAGAATCGAGCCGCAAATGGCTTCCGCCATCCGTAGCGCGCTCGGCGAACATGTGGGTTCGCTTCTCGCCTTCCTCCCGGGTGTCGCGGAAATCGAGCGCACCGCAGAGTCGCTGGGGGCGCTTCCGGCTGGCGTCGAGCTGCACAAGCTCCATGGCGGTATAGAGCCTTCCGCTCAGCGCGCGGCGCTCGCCGCGCCGGCGAAGGGGAAACGCAAGCTCGTACTTGCAACCAGCATCGCCGAGACGAGCGTCACGCTCGAGGACGTGCGTATCGTGGTCGACAGCGGTCTTGCGCGCCGCCCTCGCTACGACCGCGGCGCGGGACTCACGCGCCTCGTCACCGAGCGCGCAAGTCGCGCCGCCGTCACCCAGCGCGGCGGACGGGCGGCGCGCCAGGCTCCGGGCGTAGCTATACGGCTATGGGAAGAAGCCGCGACGGCTTCGCTCCCAGAGCACGATCCGCCCGAGATTTTCGAAGCCGATCTGTCGAGCCTGCTGCTGACATCGATACTGTGGAGCGAGCCGGACCCTGCCCGCCTCCCCTTTCTCGACACGCCGCCGAAGGCCGCGATCGAAGAGGCGCGCAATCGCTTGCTTCGTCTTGGCGCGATCGACGGCGACGGCCGCGCGACGGATCATGGCAAGACTATCGCCGCTTTGCCGCTCGAGCCGCGCCTTGCGCACATGTTGATCGAAGCTGCTCGGCTGGGCTTTGCGGCGGCCGCCGCGGAGACGGCGATCTTGCTTACCGAGCGCGGTCTCGGCGGCAACGACCCCGACCTCGAAGTACGCTTGCGCCGCTGGCGCGCGGATCGCTCACCGCGAGCGCAAGCCGCGCGCGGCATCGCGTCGAGCTGGCTCCGTCGAGTGAAAGCTAAGGAAGGAGCCGACGAGCGTAATCTCGGAAAGGCGCTTGCGCTCGCTTTCCCCGATCGCCTCTCGCGCCGGCGGAATTCGTCCGGTGAAACCTGGCAGTCGGTCGGTGGGCGCGGGTTTCGCCTCGATCCGACTTCGTCGCTCGCCCGAAGCGACTGGCTCGCCGTCGGCGAAGTCGCCGGCCATGCCTCGGGCGCGCGGATCCTCTCGGCAGCGCCTGTCGACGAGCGCGACGTCCTCGAGCTCTTCGCCGACCTCATCGAAACGCGGCACGACGGGTCATTCGACCCCTCGACTGGATCCGTAACGCCGACGCGAAGCCGGCGCCTCGGCGCGATCCGCCTCTCAAGCGGGCCGGACCCTTCGCCCGATCAGGGCGCCATCGAGCAGGCATTGCTCGAAGGTGTGCGCGAGCACGGCATCGACCTGCTGCCCTGGGATGACCGGAGCGCCCAGCTCCGAATGCGCGCAGACTTCGCGCATCGGTTTGAACCCGGGATCATTCCGCTGGACGATAGGACGCTGGCCGAGCGCCTCGACGAGTGGCTCTCCCCATTGCTTGTCGGCAGGCGGAAGCTGGGCGACATCATCCCCTCATCGCTGGGCTCTGCTCTTGAGCGATTTCTCGGCTATGATTCGGTACGCAAGCTCGACCGTCTCGCTCCCGCGGAGTTCGTCAGTCCCGCGGGAAGCCGTCACTCGATCGATTACTCCGCCAGCGGTGGACCCACCGTGGAAGTGCGCGCCCAAGCGCTGTTCGGCCTCGGCGAGCACCCCATGCTCGCGAACGGCCGAGCGCCCCTGACCCTCGCAATCACTTCGCCCGCGGGACGCCCCATCCAGACGACCAGGGACCTTCCGGGCTTCTGGGCCGGAAGCTGGCGCGACGTCGCGAAGGACATGCGAGGACGCTACCCGAAGCATCCGTGGCCGGACGACCCCGCATCTGCTGCCCCGACCCTCAAGACCAAACGGGCGTCTTGATTCCCACGACGCACTTTGCCACCTGCGTTCCCATGACCGTCGCCCGAATCCTCGAGGAGGAACGCAAGACCACCCAATCCGGCAATGCGAACGCGGGAAAGTGGATCCTTGAGTTCGAGCGGCAGCAAGCGCTTCGCCCCGACCCCCTGACGGGGTGGAACGGGTCCGGCGACACCAACACGCAGGTGCGGATGGCTTTCGGATCGAAGGAGGCCGCGATCGCCTACTGCGACAAGCACGGGTTCGATTATCATATCGTCCCCGCGCCGCCCGTGCGCCTCAAGATCCAGGCCTACGCCGACAATTTCCGCTGAGCGCGGAGCCCGCGCGGACAGACTTGTCTCCATAACGGAGTGAAGGCAGAGTGCCCCCGCCGAGTTAGGGGGAAGGCTGAGTTCCGAGCGTATCTGCCTGGTGATCGGCACCAGGCCCGAAGCCATCAAGCTTGCACCTGTCGCCCACGCGCTTTCTGAGCGCGGGCTTGCGCCGGTGCTCGTCCTCACCGGACAGCATCCAGACCTGAGCCCACGCGAATTCGGGCTTGCCGACTTTCCGCTGCAGCGGCTCTTCTGCCCAGGGCAGGCTGATCCACATCGTCACGTCGGTACGGTGACTGCAGCGCTTCAACGCGAATTTGGAAAACTGCCGGCTTTGCTTGTTGTGCAGGGAGATACCTCCAGCGCGTTGGGCGCAGCCCTCGCGGCTTTCACCGCCGAGGTACCCGTTGCGCATGTCGAGGCGGGCCTTCGAACCCACGATCCTCTCTTACCTTGGCCGGAGGAAGAATATCGCATCGCCATCGATGCGAATGCCGACCTGCTGTTCGCGCCGACCGAGACCGCCGCTGCAAATCTTCGAGCGGAGAATGTCCCGGGAGAAATCCATATCACCGGAAATACGGCGATTGACGCGCTGGTCGCGGCGGAAGCGGACTTGCCACCGCCAAGCCCGCGGGAGCGCGCCAGCCCGATGGTTGTCGTCACCTGTCACCGTCGAGAAAGCTGGGGCGAGGGTCTAGAATCCATCGCATCCTCAATTGCCGAGCTTGCCAACCGCGCGACTATCCGGCTCGTTCTCCACCCGAACCCGCGTGTCCAAACCCAAATTCAGGCCAGGCTGGGCTGTGTCCCGAACGTTGAGCTCATCGAGCCAAGAAGCCATCGCGATCTGCTCGAGTTGATGCGCGATGCGGACCTTGTGATGAGTGACTCCGGCGGCATCCAGGAAGAAACGCCATCGCTGGGAACGCCTCTGCTGGTGCTTCGCGAGAAAACAGAGCGGCCGGAGGGGATCGCCGTCGGCTCGGCGCGTCTCGTCGGTACATCGACGGACCGAATCGTCAGGGAAGCGCGGCATCTGCTCGACAACCCGGCGGCGCTCGCCGCGATGAGCGTTCGCAGGTTCCCGTACGGCGACGGACGCGCCGCGCCTAGAATTGCCGCGATCATCGAGGATTGGCTGGACCGGAGAGATCGGCGGTCATGGCTGTCTTCAGCAATCCCCAGGACTGCCGGCTCCCGTCGCCAGTCATGAGGGACTGCCCGCGTCAGCCCTATGACTGGTGACCCCTACGGGACTCGAACCCGTGTTTTCGCCGTGAGAGGGCGACGTCCTGGACCGCTAGACGAAGGGGCCATTTCCCAGACCTGGTCCGGAAGAGGCGGCCATATGTGGGCTGTTTGCCCGCTAGTCAATTGCAGCGGATCAGCCGTCGCGATCGCGGTCGCTTAGATAGCGCATGAGCTCGGCGAGGGTTGATTCCATCTGGTCCTGCATCTGGCTGACCAGCTCATTCTCGCGCATCCCGACATGATCGAGCGGCTTCGAATAGCTGTCGGAGAATGATTGCAGGTCCGCCCGGTCGAATACGCCCTTCGAGACGAGCTTGGCGAGGATGACCAGCAGCCCGTTGGTATTGGCGATCGTTCCGGCGACCAGCGCCTCATCCACCATCGACAGCTTCTTGTCGCTGTCGGTCTCTTCTTCGTCGACCGGAATCATCAAGCCCAACATGCCCAGCTGTACGCGCCGTGCAAGCGAAAGGCTCCTATGGCCGAATGAATTGACCGAGCACGGCCCATGCGCGCGCCTTTTCCTCGAAGCTGGTCGTATTGGCCACGCTCGATGATGGAAGGTCGATCAGCGCGATGTCCGGCGGCGTCTTCTCGATAAGCTTGCGACCGGCGGACGCGGAGGTCGCGCCATTGAACGCAATGGCCCTCAGATCGGCGAAGTCATGCAGCAGATGCTCGATCCTGTTGTGCTGCGCTTCGCGGATCGACTGGTCGAGACTGCCACGGCGGCTAGCCGAGGCGATCACATCCCAGAGGCCGATCCGATGCTCGGACAGTCGTTCCAGCCTCGCTTCATAGTTTAGCGGCTGCAGGTCCTCTCCGATCGCACCGCCCAACAATCGCCAGAACTGGTTGGTCGGGTGCGCGTAATAACGCTGGGCCGCGAGCGATGCGTCCCCGGGAAGGCTGCCAAGCACGAACAGTCGCGCATCGCTTCTGGCGATCGGCGGAAGTCCGAATTTGACGGCCAAGAATTAACCCCTACAGCCCTCGGCGGTGAAGCCGACCGACCTCCGCGTCGCCCTCTTTTCGGGCAATTACAATTATGTGCGCGACGGTGCCAACCAGGCGCTCAACCGGCTGGTCGACTACCTGCTGCGCCAGGGCGTCCAGGTCCGGATCTATTCGCCGACGGTGAAAGAGCCGGCCTTTCCAGCGACCGGCGATCTCGTCAGCATCCCCGCGATCCCGATCCCGGGGCGGTCGGAGTATCGCCTGCCGATCGCGCTTCCGGCACGCGTCCGCCGCGATCTCGCCGCGTTCAACCCGAACGTCGTTCACGTCTCGAGTCCCGACATCGTCGGTCACCGCGCGGTGACCTGGGCTCGGCGCAGGAAAATCGCGGCGGTGGCCTCGGTCCACACGCGCTTCGATACCTATCTTGCTTATTATCACCTGCAGGCGTTCGAGCCGCTGGCGCGCGACATCATGCGGCGCTTCTATCATCGCTGCGAAGTCGTGATGGCGCCCGCGGAATCGACCGCGGTGATTCTTCGCGTCCAGCGGATGAACCGCGACATTGCCATCTGGGCGCGCGGAGTCGATCGGGACCAGTTCAACCCCGATCGCCGCGATTTGGGATGGCGGCGCTCAAAGGGCATCGCCGATGACGAGATCGTCGTTGCCTACCTTGGTCGTATCGTGATGGAGAAAGGTCTCGACGTGTTCGTCGAAGCCATTCTGGCGCTGATCGACCGCGGCATCCGGCACCGCGTGCTCGTCATCGGCGATGGTCCGGCGCGCCCGTGGTTCGAACAGCAGCTTCCCGACGCAGTCTTCGCCGGCCAGCTTACCGGCCCGGACCTGGCGCGCGCCCTCGCAAGCGCCGACGTGCTGCTCAATCCGTCGATCACCGAGGCATTCGGCAACGTGACGCTTGAGGCCATGGCAAGCGGTCTCCCGGTCATCGCCGCCGATGCGACGGGGGCAAGCAACCTCGTCCGCTCGGGAGTCACCGGGATGCTGGTCGACGGCACCGAACCCGACGAGTTCGCGGGCGCGATCGAAGGTTATGCGCTCGACCCGGACCTTCGCCGGCGCCACGGCGAAGCGGGCCTCGCGATTGCGAAGGGCATGGACTGGGACTCGATCAACGCGACGGTCGTCCGGGTCTATCTCCACGCCATCCACAAACGCGAGCGGCTCGCTAGAATGATGGGGCGATAGGCTACTTCAGCCGTTCGATTTTCTGCGCCAGCTCATCGATCAGCGCGGCGAGCTCGAACTTGGTTTCGTCGGTGATTTCGCCCTGCGCAACGCGATGGCGAATTGCGACGCCGAGGTTGCGCATCGCCCGCCAGATCGGGGAGGCACCTTCAGGATTGTGGGATGGGCTGAGTGCCTTGAGGCGCCGGATCAGCTCCTCGACCTCGTCGGCATTCTCTTCGAGATGGTCAGTGCCCGCGGCGGTGATCTGGAACGGCTTGCGAGCGCCCTCGCCTGCAGTTTCCTCGATCAGGCCCATTTCCACGAGCATCGTCAGCGTCGGATAGACCACCCCGGGGCTCGGCGCGTAGGCGCCGCCGGTCAGTTCTTCGACCGCGCGAATCAGGTCGTAGCCATGCCTCGGCTGCTCGGAGATCAGCTTGAGCAGGACGAGTCGCAACTCTCCCGATTCAAACATGCGGCGGGTGCGGCGGCCGCGGCCTCCGCTCCAGCCCCACGATCCACTCTCATCGCCGATGTCGAAACTGAACGGCCCCCAATTGCCGTGCCAGCCGCGGCCGCCGCGCATTGCGAGCAGGCCTTCCGGAAGGCTGATGGCGAAACGGCCGCGATGACCGCATTCATGGTCTCGATGTCGCATGGATATTCTCCCTTTTAGATGCGTCTCAGATATATCTTAGCTGCATCTTAAGCAAGAGATCAGATGCATTTTCTCTGGCCAACTCTTAACAGTCTTCCATGGCTGACCTGTTTGCCGATCAGGAATTGCCGGGCAGCGCGCCCGAAGCTCCGGCGGACAATGCCCCGCTCGCGGACCGGTTGCGCCCAAAGGCGCTCGACGAGGTCGTCGGCCAGGAGCATTTGACCGGGCCGGACGGCGCAATCGGCAGGATGGTGGCCGCCGGAAGGCTCGCCTCGATGATCCTGTGGGGGCCGCCGGGAACCGGAAAGACCAGCATCGCGCGATTGCTCGCCGATGCTGTCGGCCTGCGCTTCGTCGCGGTCTCGGCGGTCTTTTCGGGAGTCGCCGATCTCAAGAAGATATTCGCCGAAGCTCGCACCGCCGCGCGTGCCGGCCAGAAGACCTTGCTGTTCGTGGACGAGATCCACCGCTTCAACCGCGCGCAGCAGGACGGTTTCCTCCCTTACGTCGAGGACGGTACCGTCACTCTGGTCGGGGCGACGACGGAGAACCCGAGCTTCGAGATCAACGCCGCGCTCCTCTCGCGCTGCCAGGTCCTGATCCTGAGGCGGCTCGACCACGACGCGCTCGAGGAGCTGGTGCGGCGCGCGGAAACACTCGAGGAGCGGCCGCTCCCCGTGACGCAGGAAGCGCGCGAGGCGCTGATCGCGAGCGCCGATGGCGACGGCCGCTTCGTTCTCAACCAGGTCGAGACCCTGTTCTCGATCGAGATCGACAAGCCGTTGGGGCCGGCCGAGTTATCCGACCTGCTTCACCGCCGAGTGCCGGTCTACGACAAGGACCGCGAGGGCCATTACAACCTCATCTCGGCGCTTCACAAAACGATTCGCGGCTCGGACCCGCAGGCCGCTCTTTATTATCTCGCGCGAATGCTCGTCGCCGGTGAGGAGCCGCTCTACCTGCTTCGCCGCCTGACTCGCGCCGCCGTCGAGGACATCGGCATGGCCGACCCGAACGCCCTTCTGCAGTGCCTCGCCGCCAAGGAGATGTACGATTTCCTTGGGAGCCCGGAGGGCGAGATCGGCATCGTCCAGGCCTGCCTCTATCTCGCCACGGCGCCCAAATCGAACGCGACCTACGTGGCGCAGAAAGGGGCATGGCGGAGCGCGAAGGAGACCGGCTCGCTCATGCCGCCGATGCACATCCTGAACGCGCCTACGAAGCTCATGAAGAATGTCGGCTATGGCAAGGGCTATGCCTACGATCACGACGCCGAAGAGGGCTTTTCCGGCCAGGATTATTGGCCCGAGGACATGGAACGGCAGACCTTTTACGAGCCAACCGACCGCGGCTTCGAGGCCCGGGTGAAGGAGCGGCTGGATTATTGGGAGCAACAGCGCAAAGAGCTGCAACAAAGGACGACCGACGAGGGTTGAGCCGCAACCGCTGAGCAGGGAGCAATGTGAGCATGTACCAGGTCGATTCCGGCGCCTATTGGCAGGCGCAGATGATGTACTGGGGGCCCAAGGTCCTCATCGCCGTCCTCATCCTCATCGCGACCTGGATCGTCGCTCGAGCGGTCAAATGGGTGCTTCAGAAAGCGATCGACCGCTCGCCCGCACTGAAGAAGCATGTGACCGGCACGCCCGAGGAAACGGTGGGCCACCAGCTCGGCACGATCGCCAAGCTGATCATCTGGCTGGTCGGAATCATGGCCGCGCTGCGCTTCCTGGGCGTCGGGCAGATCCTTGCGCCGATCAATGATCTGGTGACCGAGATTTTCGCTTTCCTGCCGCATCTCATCGCCGCGGGACTGATCTTCTTCGTCGGCCTCGTCGTCGCCCGGATCGTGAAGCGCCTGGTCGAAACCGTGCTGATCGCGGCGAATATCGACGGATTGCTCGCCCGGCTCGGCATCGGTTCGAGCGAGGGGACTGTTAGGACGCCGCCCGAGGCAGTGCCGCCAGGAGCGGCCCCGGGGGCGACTCGTACTAGCCTTGCCCGCGCCGCCGGGGTTCTCGTCTATGCGCTGATCATCATCCCGGTCGCTATTGCCGCGCTTCAGGCGCTCGAGATCAGTTCGATCGCCGGCCCGGCAACGGCGATGCTGAACGAAATCCTGGTCGCCATACCGAGGGTCCTTCAGGCGGCCCTGTGGATTGGCATCGCGTTCGTCGCCGGCAGGTTCGTGAAAGCCATCATCGAATCGGTGCTGCCCGCCATGCGGTTCGACGATGCAGTACGCTCCACGGGCGTGCTCCCGGCGGGCGCGAGCGCATCCCGAATTGTCGCCAATATCGCGATGGTGGCGATCATCCTCGTCGCCGCAATCGAAGCTGCGAGGGCCGTCGGCGGCGATGACATGGCCATTTTCCTCGCCCAGGTGACCGCGCTCGGCGGCAAGGTGATCTTCGGCACCTTGATCATCGTCGTCGGCATCTTCCTCGCGCGGATCGTTTCCAACCTGGTCGGAAGCGGCACCGGCGAAGGCAGCTTCGCGCAAACCATCGTCCGCTATGCGATCATCGCCTTGTTCACGGCGATCGGCCTCACGTTCATGGGCCTTGCCGACCAGATCGTCATGCTGGCGTTCGGTTTGATCCTGGGATCGGCCGCCGTGGCCGCGGCAATCGCCTTCGGCCTGGGAGGGCGCGAGGCGGCAGGTCGCCTTGCGGACTATTGGGTCGATCGTCTTGCCGGCGCCACCCGCTCTCCTCCGCCACCGCCGAAGCGCATTCGGGGCGCCCACACCGGACCGGACGACGCGCAGCCGCCGCTGGTCTGATGACCTTCGACGAGGCAATCGCCTTCGCGCTGACTCTTCCCGACACCGAGCTCGGGAAGAGCTACGGCAAGCCGGCGGCGAAGGTGGTCTCCAACGGTCGCGCGTTCGTCTTCCCGAGTCACGAGGCTGATACGTCGTTCGCCGTCGCGATGGATTGCGACACGATAGAAATCCTCAAGGAGACGGATCCGACGACCTTCTGGCAGACGCCGCATTATGTGGGCTGGGAAGGCGTGCTCATTCGCTGCGACAGCGCGGACGAAGATCGCGTGCGCGAGGTCATCGGCCGCTCCCGCGACTTCGTTGCGGCGAAGCCGAAAGCGCGGCCGCGCAAGCGTAAGTGAGGCGCTTCACTCGGACGATCGCGATCGACTGGTCGGGCGCGAAAGGGAAACGCCACAGGGGAATCGCCATCGCGGAAGCGCACGGGGAAGCGGCGCCACGCCTTATCCGACCAGGGCACATCTGGTCGCGCACCGAAGTGCTCAAGTGGCTGATCAGGGAAGCGGCACGCGAGCCGACCTTGTTCGGCTTCGACTTCAGCTTCGCTCCGCCGCTGATCGAGCGCGGCGAATATCTGCCAGGCGAACCCGATGTGCCTAAGACCGCGCGCGAATTCTGGACCTATGTCGACCGGAAATGCGACGACGAGGACTTGGGCGCCGCAAGCTTCCTCGAGGAAGCGCACCGGCGTCATTTTTACTTCGGTATCGCCGACGGAGTGAAGGCTCGCTTCATGCATTTCCGCCAATGCGACGCGCGGCTGAATGCGCAGGGCGGCCGCAAGACGGCCAGCGCCTATGACGCGATCGGTGCGGCGCAGGTCGCCAAGGCGAGCTTCTCGGGAATGCGCTTCCTGCATCACCTCGACGGCAAGGTCGCGGTTTGGCCAATGGACCCGCTGCCGGAGCGCGGCAGCGCGGTCGTTGAAATCTACACGCGCATCTACCTACGCCGAGCCGGCATGTCGGGCACGAAGCTGCGCAACCGAACGGCACTCAATCTGGCGCTTGAAGGCCTTGGCAGTCCGCCTGTGCGACTGAAGTTCGAACCCAGCGATCACCAGACCGACGCACTCGTGACGGCCGCTGGAATGCGGCAGCTCGCAACGACGGAACCGCGAGCTTTCGACCCCGAAGGCCTCACGCCCGAAATCGCGCAGAGCGAAGGCTGGACCTTCGGCGTGCTATAATTAGAGAGAGCGCCACGCCGGATTAGCTCAGTTGGTAGAGCAGCGGTTTTGTAAACCGAAGGTCGCGGGTTCGAATCCTGCATCCGGCACCAGCCTTCGCTAAAGCTTCGGCTGGCAAGCCGATCCTTTTGCGAAGGTTGTCCGCCGAAGCGTCGGCGAAGGTGGACACGCTTATACCTCAATCTCGATCCAGGTCGGCGCGTGATCGCTGGTCTTTTCCCAGCCGCGCGGTGTTCGATCCACTCCGGCAGATTTGAGTTTCTTCGACAGCGATTTGCTCAGCAGCAGATGATCGATCCGGATTCCGGCGTCGCGCTGGAAGGAATTCCGCCAGTAATGCCAGAAGGTGTAGATTCGCTCGTCCGGGAAGAGGTGGCGGATCGCATCGGTCCAGCCCTGCTCGACCAGCTTTCGGTATTTCTCGCGCGCCTCGGGCGCGAACAGCGCGTCCTTCATCCAGCGCTCCGGCTTGTACACGTCCTGGTCCGTCGGAATGACATTGAAGTCGCCCATCAACAGGGCCGGCGCGCCACTGTCGAGCAGGTCACGTGCGTGCGCATCCAGCGCATCGAGCCAGGCGAGCTTGTAGTCGAACTTCGGCCCGGGCTTGGGATTGCCGTTGGGCGCGTACATGTTGCCGATCAGAATCCCGCAGATCGCCGCCTCGATGTATCGGCTCTGCTCGAGGTTCGGATCGCCGGGAAGCGCGCGGCGGGTTTCGACCGGCTCTCCGACTCGGCTCAGCAGAGCCACTCCATTCCAGCTCTTCTGCCCGTGCCAGATCGCCGAATAACCCAGCGCCTCAATCGCGTCCGCGGGGAATTGCTCGTAGGTGCACTTCAGCTCCTGGAGCCCGACCACGTCCGGCTCGAACTCCTCGAGCCAGCGGGTAAGGATTCCCAGTCGGCCGTTGATCCCGTTGATGTTGTAGCTCGCGATTCGGAGCCGACGCTTTTTTGCCATGCCTCAAGGAACCAAGATGTCCGGCTTGGGTTCTATCGCCGTGCTTCGGAACCGACGACTCGTGTCTCCGGAGAAGAACCCGGGCTGAAAGGTCTGCGGATCGGCTCTGTTGATGGCGCGGATCATTGGATTTGAAGCATGGGAGCCCCGGCAAGCGAAAGCCTGCCGGGGCTCTTCTTTTGAGGCTTACGCGCGAGTCGCCTGAGGTTACGCACCGAGTCGTCCACTGAATCACCCACAATTTTGTTTGGCCGACCCAAGATTCCGCTGGAACAACGGCTCGGCTGGTGTATTGTTGTTTTGTGCTTAGGGAGTCGCAAGACAAACTAAGCATGGTGCCCCGGCAGGGTCAAACCTGCCGGGGCTACTCGTATGTGGGCTACACCGCTTCGGACAAACTCGCCGGCCCATCACCCTGAACTCGTTTCAGGGTCCATTCCCTGACCGTCGCTCCGCCTCACCATGACGGATGCTGAAGCAAGTTCAGCATGACGATCAGAGGCTCTCGGGCCTCGCCTCTTCCAGCTTCAGTCGGTTCGACCGGTCCGGCAACGGATATTTGTTGCCGTTGGCGCAGTTGAACAGCAGCACTCGCTCGTCGCGGGCAACCAGGCCGCGCTGAAGCGCCAGCCTCCACGCCGCAAGCACCGCTCCGCCTTCAGGACAGAACAGGAATCCGTCGTCGCGCGCCGCATCTCCGACGGCCTGCAGGATCGCGTCTTCGGGCACGGCGATCGCCGCTCCGCCGCTTTCTCGAACCGCGCGCAGGATCAGGAAATCGCCGACCGCTTTCGGCACTCGAATGCCCGTCGCGACCGTCGCCGCATTTTCCCACCGCTCGGCAAATTCGTCGCCGTTCTCGAACGCGCGAACCATCGGCGCGCAGCCTTCCGCCTGGACGGCATACATCCGCGGCCGCTTGGATCCGATCAGCCCTACCGCCTCGAGCTCATCGAACGCCTTCCACATCCCGATCAGGCCAGTCCCGCCGCCCGTCGGATAGAAGATCGCGTCGGGCAGATCCCAGCCGAGCTGCTCGGCGAGCTCGAATCCCATCACCTTCTTGCCCTCGAGGCGATAGGGCTCCTTCAGCGTTGAGCAGTCGAACCACAGCCCCTCCGCCGCGCCGTTCCCTACCAGGGCGCCGCATTCGTCGATCTGGCCATCGGCGACATAGACGCGCGCGCCATAAGCGGCCGTCTCGGTCACGTTGATCTCGGGCGTTTCGGCCGGGCAGATCACGATCGTCTCGATCCCGGCCCTGGCGCCGTAAGCCGCGAGCGCAGCCCCTGCATTGCCGTTGGTCGGCATGGCGATCCGCTCGATCCCGAACTGCTTCGCCATCGTCACCGCCATCGCCAGGCCCCGCGCCTTGAACGAGCCGGTCGGAAGACGCCCCTCGTCCTTGACTAGCACCGTCGAAGCTTCCTCGCGTGCTGCGACGTTGGGCAGCGGTACGATCGGCGTTTCGACTTCGCCGAGGCTGACCGGATTGCTGTCGTTCGGCAGCAGCTCCCGCCATTTCCACATGCCGGGCTCGCGATCAGCGATGCTTTCACGAGTTAGCGTTCGTTTCGCCGCGTCCAGGTCGTAGCGCACCAGCAGAGGCTTGCCCGCGCGGCTGAGGTTGTGCGGCCGGCCGGCCTCGTACCGCTCGCCGGTCAGCGAGCATTCCAGATGAGTCACATTCATGGATCAGCAGTCACTATGATGGGCGGGGTGCTGGCTTTCGACCTGGATCGTACAGTGCTCGATATGAAAGCGATCGTGGAGCAGGCTGCGCGCATTCTCCAATAAAGTGTCCGGATAATCCGCGCACCCCGTGACCACATGCGCGGTGAGCGCCGTCTCGGTCGTGCTCAGCGGCCAGATGTGCAAATCATGCACCGCATCCACCCCGTCCAGCGACGCGAGCGCCAGTTCGACTTCGTCGACGTCGATCCCCTTGGGCACGCCGGCGAGCGACATCCAAACTGATTCCTTCAACAGGCCGACGCTGCTCCACAGGATCACGACGGCGACGGCGAGGCTCATCGCCGGGTCGACCCACTCCTGCCCCGTCCACGTGATGACCAGTCCCGCGACTACCACGGCGATGGAAACCAGGGCATCGGCAAGCATGTGCAGATAGGCGCCGCGGACGTTGAGATCGTGCTTTCGGCCTCGGGCGAAGAGCAAGGCGGTCGCGCCGTTGATCAGGATGCCCGCGCCCGCGACGATGGTAACCGTCTCGCCATGCGTGATCGAAGGGTGGAACAGCCGGCGGACGGCTTCCGCCCCGATCGCACCGACGGCGACGAACAGTAGCAGCGAGTTCGCAAGCGCTGCGAGGATCGGCGCCTTCTTGAATCCATAGGTGAATCGCGGCGACGCTGCCCGCCTCGCCATCATCGCGGCGGCCCAGGCCAGCACAAGACCGAGCACGTCGGACAGATTGTGTCCCGCATCGGCCAGCAGCGACATGGAATTGGCGAGAAAGCCGAAGATGACCTCGACTACGACGAAAGCGACGTTGAGGAGGATGCCGACAGCGAAGGCACGGCTGAAATCCGCCGGCGCGTGGTGGTGATGGCTGTGGTCGTGTCCCGCCATGCGGCACTGCCTAGCCAGCGATGCGCAAAAAGAAAGAGGCGGTCCGGAGGGGATCCTGACCGCCTCTCCTTGGGCGCCATCGAAATCTGCTTTGATGGGCCTCTGCCTAGCGCGCCTGGGGAGCGGAGCGCGCTTTGGGAAATTTAATGTTCTAGAGGTCGATCCCGGCGGCGATCGCCTCGAGCTTGCGGACCCGTTCCCTCAAGTCCGCCATCTCGATCCGTCCGCTTGCCGGGGGGAGACCGCGGTCGGCCGTGATCTGGGTCAGCTCCATTTTCTTGAGCTCGAGCCAGCCGCTCCATGCCTTGAGCCCTGCCAGGCTTGCCCCGGCGAGCCCCAGGATGACGCTCGCGCTCAGCACTGCAATCGTCAGCGGGTCCATCACTTCTCCTCCTTGCGCAGCGCTTCGATTTCGCGCGCGAGATCTTCGTTCTGGCTGTTGATGTGATGATCGATCGCCATCAGGCGGCGGTCGGTCTCGTCGAGATCGTTCCGCATCGCGCGGACGGTCGGCTTCTGCCTCGACGCGAAGTCCATGCGGTCGAAATCGCTGATTCGGGTGTCGCCGATCGCCGAGCGCCTCTTCTGCACGGCCAGGTAGACGCCGATCACGGCGTAAGCGAGCAGGGTCAGCTTGAAACTCAGGAAGATCGCGGCAGCGACGAAGCCGATGCGAATGAAGGTCGGGTCGACTCCGGTGATCCCGCCCAGGGTCGAGCAGACGCCGGCAACCTTCGCGTCCTTGCGATCGAGCGAGTACGGGTAAATCTTGCGGGCCATCGTCATAATCCCCTTTGTGTCCTTCAGTTCGCGCGCGCTTTCAGCGCCGCTTTCATGGCTTCCAGTTCGGCGTCGATCTTCTCGTCGGCGCGGAGCTGGTCGATCTCGTCCTCGAGGCTGGTGATCCCCAGGGCTTCGCAGCGACCCTCGGCGAAGTCGGCGCGGCGCTCGAGAATCTCGAACTTGCTGAATGCATCCAACGTCCGGCTGCCGTTCATCGCCTCGCGGGCCTTGGCGCGGGTGACAGCGCTTTCGAAGCGGGCGGCGATGGCGTTCTGCCGGGCCCGCGCCTCGCGGAGCTTGGCCTGAAGCTTGCTGATGTCGGCCTCGTAGCTCTTGAGCACCTGTTCCATCTGTTCGAGCTCGCCGGTCAGGCTGTCGATCATCTCGGCGGCCTTCTGCTTCTCGGCCAGTGCCGCCTTTGCAAGGTCCTCGCGGCCTTTCGACAGCGCGAGCTCGGCCTTGGCGGTCCAGTCGGACTGGAGCGCATCGAGACTGGCCACCGCACGCCGCATCTCCTTGATGTCGGCAATCGAACGGGCCGCCGTCGAGCGAACCTCGACCAACGTCTCTTCCATCTCCAGGATGATCATCCGGATCATCCGCGCCGGGTCTTCGGCCCGGTCGAGAAGCTCGGTCATGTTCGCCGCGAAGATGTCACGAGCGCGGCTGAACACCGGACCGCTGAGCCAGCCCGCGACGGGGGCAAAGCGCCCACGATCCAGCCCGCTCTGGGGCTCGGTCTCCACCTCGATCAGGCGAGGCGTGCGGACCGGGACCCTGGCTTCAAGAATTTCGAGTTCAGGCATTGACGGAGACCTTCATGGGGTTGGCATTGGCCTGGGCCGGGCCGACAGCGGCGCCGACGGCGACGGTGCTCATCACGAGCGCGCCGATCATGGCGATCAGAGTGCGGGTGAAGTGCGACTGCGACGACATTGAAATTCTCCTTTTCTCGCCCGCTGTTTGCTTGCGGGCCGATGAACATTGCTAATCAAGGAGCGTGCCAATCCCGGAAAACTGCGGAAAATGTCGGTGATGGCTGCCGGTTGGCGGATTTTCCCAACCAATAGTTGGTGGCAATTCCCAACGCAGCGCGTGGGAACATTCGCCACCTGCTCAGCGCTGAAGCAGTCCAAGCTATCGATGGAGTTGAGTATGATCGGGAAGCTGTTTGGAGCGTGGCTCGGAGAGAAAGTCGCCGGCAAGAATGAAGGCGCGAAAGGCGCCATCCTCGGTTACGGCGCCGCCGCTCTAGCCAAGCGGAGTGTGCCGACGCTCGCGGCGGTGGCGCTCGGCGGTTGGGCGTTCAAGAAGTGGCGGGATCGCCGACGCTCGGAGCCATCCTATCCCTCGGACGGTTCGCCGTCCTGAGCGCCCCCTTCGGCCGAGCGCTCGTAATAAGGCTCGACCTTGCCTTGGAGCTTGATCGTCATCGGTTGCCCGTAGCGGTCCCGGCTTCGCCCGGCCGCGACGCGGATCCAGCCTTCCGAAATTGAATATTCGATGACGTTGGTCTTTTCCTGCCCGTTGAACTTGATGCCCACGCCGCGGCTGAGCAGTTCCTCGTCGAAATAGGGGCTGCGGGGATCGAGCGAGAGGCGGTCGGGAGGGGTGTCGGATGCTTGGTCGGCCATGCTCAGGGCCCTAGCCGCGCACCTCTTTCACCGTCAATGTAAAGTTTCCTTGTCATAGCCAGTTGCCGCACCGATGACTCAGGACTAAGCGGGCCGCCGGAGAGGACATGAGCGACAAGGATCCCGACATACGGCGGAATGCGCCAAGGCTGGAGCTGCACGTTCCGGAGCCGCCGTTTCGGCCCGGCGACACGCCCGATTTTTCGTCGCTTCAGGTAGCGCCCGCAGGCTCGACTCCGCGTCCCGACACGAGCGTCGCTGCAGCCGAGACCCATCCGCTAACCACGCAGCTCGTCCGAGTGCTCGGCGATGACAACAAGGCGGTCGGCCCGTGGGACCCGAAGCTCGACGCCGATACCTTGCGCAAGATGCTCCGCGACATGGTCACCGTGCGCATTTTCGACGACCGCATGTACCGCTCGCAGCGGCAGGGAAAGACCAGCTTCTACATGAAGTGCACCGGCGAGGAGGCGATCGCTGTCGCCGCGCAAACCGCGCTCGACCGCGACGACATGCACTTCCCGACCTACCGTCAACAGGGCCTGCTCATCTCGCGCGGCTATCCGCTGACCGAGATGATGAACCAGATCTATTCCAACCCCGGCGACAAGCTCAAAGGCCGTCAGCTGCCGATCATGTATTCGGACAAGGCGTACGGCTTCTTCTCCATCTCCGGCAATCTCGCGACCCAGTTTCCGCAGGCGGTCGGCTGGGCAATGGGCGCGGCGATCAAGGGCGACAGTCGCATCTGCATGGGCTGGGTCGGGGACGGAGCAACGGCCGAGGGCGACTTCCACTCGGCGATGACCTTTGCCGCCGTCTACAATGTGCCGGTCGTGCTCGCGGTGGTGAACAACCAATGGGCGATCTCCAGCTTCTCCGGGATCGCCGGCGCCGAGCGCGCCACGTTTGCCCAAAGGGCAGTCGGCTACGGAGTGGCGGGGCTGCGCGTCGACGGCAATGACGCGCTCGCCGTCTATGCGGCGGTGAAGTGGGCCGCCGAGCGCGCCCGCTCCAACGGTGGACCGACGCTGATTGAGTTCTTCACCTATCGCGCCGAGGGCCATTCGACTTCCGACGATCCATCCGGCTACCGCCCGACCAACGAAGCCAAGCTGTGGCCGCTCGGCGATCCGATCGAGCGGCTGAAGGCCCATCTTCTCGCAATTGGTGAGTGGGATGAGGACCGGCACGCCGCGATGACCGCCGAATGCGACGCCGCGGTCCGCGCCGCGCAGAAGGGATCGGAGAAGATCGGGATCCTGCCCCAGCAGGGCAAAGAGAATATCGAGACTATGTTCGACGACGTCTACGCGGAGGCGCCCTGGCATCTTGCCGAGCAGCGCGACGCCGCGCTCAGCGAAAGCCGCGATTGATGCCGGTGATGAACATGATCCAGGCGCTCAATGACGCGCACAAGGTGATGATGGCGCGCGACGAGGACGTCGTCGTGTTTGGCGAAGACGCGGGCTATTTCGGCGGTGTCTTCCGAGTGACCGAAGGTTTGCAGAAGCAGTTCGGCAAGACCCGCGTGTTCGACGCTCCGATCAGCGAAGGTGGGATCGTCGCGACGGCGGTGGGTATGGCGACCTACGGCCTCAAGCCCGTGATCGAGATCCAATTCGCCGATTATATCTACCCCGGCTACGACCAGATCGTCAGCGAGGTCGCCAAGATCCGTTACCGCACGGCGGCGGAGTGGACGATGCCGATGGTCATCCGTACCCCCTACGGTGGCGGGATCTTCGGCGGCCAGACCCACAGCCAGTCGCCGGAATCGCTCTTCACCCATATTGCCGGCCTGAAGGTCGTCATTCCCTCGACGCCCTATGACGCCAAGGGCTTGCTGATCGCCGCGATCGAGGACCCTGACCCGGTCGTCTTTTTCGAGCCCAAGCGCATCTACAACGGCCCGTTCGATGGCCATCACGATCGTCCCGTGAAGCCCTGGTCGAAGCACCCGGCGAGCGAAGTGCCCGAGGGTCATTACACCGTGCCGATCGGGAGGGCGTCCGTCGTTCGTGAAGGCAACGACCTCACCATTCTTGCGTACGGGACGATGGTCCATGTCGCGCTCGCCTCGGTAGAGGACCAGGGTCTCGATGCCGAAGTGATCGACCTGCGGACCTTAGTCCCCCTCGATCTCGATACGATCGAGCGGTCGGTGAAGAAGACCGGCCGCTGCCTGGTCGTCCACGAGGCCCCGCGCACCAGCGGCTTCGGAGCGGAGCTCGTCGCGCTGGTGCAGGAGCGTTGCTTCTATCACCTCGAGGCGCCGGTAGAGCGCGTAACCGGCTGGGACACACCGTACCCGCACGCCTACGAATGGGCCTATTTCCCCGGCCCGAAGCGCATGAAAAAAGCTCTTCAGAAAGTGATGGCGGACTGATGGCTCGCTACGAATTCAAGCTGCCGGACATCGGCGAAGGCATTGCCGAGGCGGAGATTGTCGCTTGGCACGTCAAGGTCGGCGAGACGATCGCCGAGGACCAGCAGATCGCCGACATGATGACCGACAAGGCGACCGTCGAAATGGAATCTCCTGTCGCCGGGAAGGTGATCGAGCTAGCGGGCGAAGTCGGCGATCAGGTGCCGATCGGATCGGTGCTCGCCGTCATCGAAACCGAAGGTGCCGATCGCGCGGCAGAACCCGCGGACGACAGCAGGGAGGAGCGCCCGCTTGCCGACGGCGCGATCGAGCCGACGCCGGAGCAAGCGGAGGAAATCCCGGTCGTCGCCGTTGAGGAAGCTCCCGAGCCGCCGAAGCCCGCGCCTCGCGTCGAGCCGGAAGTCGCCGATAAGGAGCCGGTCGCGAAGGCGCATGCCCTCGCCTCGCCCGCCGTCCGTGCCCGCGCCCGCGATCTCGGTATCGACCTCGGCCAGGTGAAGACGGCCGGCGACCGAATCCGCCACTCCGACCTCGACGCGTACCTCCTCTACAATGGCGGCACCGTACCCGCCCGCAGCTCCGCGGCGC
>Ga0157369_10002993_pt1 | contig 20217 bp, 16 predicted proteins | sample C25metaG_FD_113461 | JGI IMG/M metagenome (GOLD analysis project Ga0157369, IMG submission 113461) | Corn rhizosphere microbial communities from Kellogg Biological Station, Michigan, USA - C2-5 metaG | ecosystem: Host-associated > Plants > Roots > Rhizosphere > Soil | place: USA: Michigan...
ACCGTCGCGATCGCGACGCCGGGCCAGGCGATCGATTGGGATCCGGTGCGCGCCGGCCGCCTCTGGTCGATCGACCGCGCGAAGAATGAAATGATCGCCAGCGAGATTCCAGGGGAATAGGATGAGCTTAACTTAGCCGCAAACCCGCCCACAAAGGCCGGACGACCTCAGGCGGCAACCTCATCACGCTCAAGGATGAGGGCGGGGCTTCTGCCCATACGCTTGAGGTCACGCCACGCCTCGACGAACTCTCGGTGTTCGTCCGGGGCGGAAGCATCATTCCGCGTCAGAAGCTGGTTCAGAGCACCGATGAGACGCCGACCGGCCCGCTGGATCTGGATGGGTCGGATTGCAGCGGCAGCCTGTATCTGGACGACGGCAAAAGCTTTGCTTACCGCAAGGGCTCTTTCGTCAGAAAAGCCCTCACCTGTTCTGTCGGGAAGGACGGCAGCGTTTCCATGACCATCGGGAAGAGCGAAGGGACCTTCCAACCCTGGTGGCGGGAGTTCAACGTTATCGTGCATGGGATGTCGCATCAGGCCGGGAAGGCGGTGCTCAAAGGCACGAACTCTGGCGATCTTCCAATCGTCCGCGGCGATGAGGTGATTTCCGTGCTTATTCCTGCGCGCAAGGAGGAAAGGACGCTGACAATTGACTGAAACCGGCTCACTTCGGAGATGGTTTCCGACTGGCGTGGGTGCACCGCGTCCCGCCAGTCCGGTTTCCAACGTAAGGCGCCGACTGTGCTGAGTTGCTCAGCTTGAGGCAAGACCACAGCCAATGGCGGCTGACCGCCGGCGAGATCGTCATTTGCGAGGGTAAGGCACATGCCTGACCCTCGCTCGGAGACAAGATGATCAGGATTACATTTTGAACCGGACACCCAGACTGAAATAACGTCCCTCGACCCTGAGATCGCGGGGGAAATACTGGGTCTCATTATAGTAGCGATAATTGTTGAACGGCTGGCCCAGGATGTTGCTCACATTGTCGACGATCGTAATCCCCTTGATCGCTTCGTAGGAAGCAGAAAAATCAAGGCGCGAAATGCCGCGGGTAATCTCCCCGGCATATTGATCCTCGTTCGAGTTGCGGTTGTAGCTGTTGATGTAGCTGGAGCGATGATTGTAGGACAGACGAGCCGACACCGGCCCCTTCTCGTAGAAGCCCGTCAGATTATAGGCCCATTTGGAAAGGCCGGTGATCCGCACCTGGCGCGCACCCTCACCCAGAACGGTTGGCAGGGCATTGGTCCCGTCGAGATAGGTGACATTGGCCTGGACGCCGAAGCCGGAGAGCAGGCCGGGCAGAAAATCGAAGAATGTCTGGAAGGATGCTTCAGCCCCCTTGATCTCGCCCTTGCCGGCATTTTCCGGCCGGTTGATCTGAATGCGCCCATAGTCGGGGTCCATCACGTCGCGGGTATAGTTGCTGATGAAGCCTTGCAGATCGCGATAGAAAACCGCCAGCGTCGCCGACCCATTTTTGGAGAAATAATATTCCAGCGTGGCATCGTAATTTTTCGATGTCAGCGGCTTGAGATCCGGATTACCGCCGCTGCCGAAGGCCGCATATTGCGGCGGAGACCCATCAGGCCCGGGGCTGTTCCGGGTGATGTTGAGCGACGGGTTGAGCTGCCCGAAGCTCGGCCGCGTCCGTGTCTGGTTATAGGCCAGGCGCATCTGGAATTCGGGGGTCAAGCGGATCCGTGTCTGAATCGACGGCAGGACGTCCAGATAGTTCTGGCGCGAGATTTGCGAAATGATCTGCGATGTGCCGTCTGCACCATTCACCCGCGAAAAGCCGGAATAGCGGCCATCGGTGTTGACAACGCGGACGCCGAAGGTGCCGTCGACATCGATACCGCCAAGTTCAAACTCATATTTGCCCTGGCCGTACATGGCATAGCTGGCTTCCTTGGCCGTAAAGCCATTGAGCGGGTCGAACGGAATTTCCTCGGTCGCAAACTTGGTGACGGCGTCACGGATGCCACCGTCATTGGGAAACATGACCGTCAGTTGCTGCACCGACGCATAGGCCAGCTGCCGCAGGGCCTCGACATTGTCCCGAATGGCGCTCCGGGTCGGCGCCAGCCAGTTCTGAAAGCGCTGGGGGTCACCACGGAAGCCGTCGTTTATGAGTTCCAGTTCACCCGTCGGCAGGCTGGCGAGCGGAAGCCCCAGCCCGGCCGTATAGGCATAGCGGTTGTTGTTCTGCATGAGCGCGGTGCGATCGCTTGCCCGGATGCCGACCTGAATCCTGGGTAGCCAATCGATATCGGTTGCAAGGTCGAGATCAAGACGCCCCTGTACGCCATCGCCCTTGGTAACGAAGTGGCGCTGATAATAGCCGCGCCAGACATAGTTGGCCGGATTGGTCTTGTCGAAATCACCCAGGTCGAAAACCGCCGAGCCCTTGACGTCCCAATCGACATTGATGGTCGGCGCGCTGGCGAGCTGACCATCGACGCTGTCTTCGTCCGCTTCATATTTGCTGTAGGTGTAGGCGAAGTCGCCCGACAAGGTGACGCGGTCGCTTTTCCATTTGAAGCCCAGAGCGGCCTGATAGGTGTCGGTCTGGTCGTCCTGGGTGGACCGGAAAAATTCGGGCACATAGCCGCCCGTCTTGGTGAAGCTGGCGGCCTTGAGCGGCTCCCCTTCGACCAGGACCACATTACTCAGCGTCGGCGCGACACCATCGATGCTGCGACGCTCGAAATTGACGTTGAAGCCGTCGCGCAGCACCTTGCCGCGATAGGCCTGCCAGAGGCCCTCCGCATAAATTTCCAGGTCCGGCGTCGGGCGCCACTGGATGGCACCGTTGATGGCGGGCCGATGCCGGACGCCCTTCTCGTAGAAATTGCCGGCATTGGCGGGAAAGCGGAAATTACCCACGCCCGGCGTCGTCACGGTCATGTCGTCGGCGGGATCGTCCGTACCGAAGCCCAGCGGACTGATGATCGCGGAATCGGCATAGCGATCGGCATTACGGTAAGTCATGCGGACATAGCTGAAATTGACGAGTGCGCCGATCTCGCCGATCGACGTGTCCCAGCGCTTGGTCAACAGAAGGTTGGCCGATGGATCGAAGGCCTTGGATTGGTCATTATAGGATCCGCGGACCTCGCCGGCAATTTCCGTGTCCTTGACGTCGAAGGGACGGCGCGCGCGCAGGTTGATAAGGCCTGCAAGGCCGGGTTCGATGAGATCGGATGTCCCGGACTTGTAGACCTCCAGGCCAGCAGCCACGCCTGCGGGGAAATCCTGCAGGTGGAGCACGCGGTCGTCGGCCGTGAAGAACTCACGGCCGTTGAAGGTCGTGTTCACATCGGGAAGGCCGCGAACGAGAACCACACCGGCTTCATCATTGTAACGCAGGACCTGGACACCGACGACGCGGGAGATCGCCTCTGCCGCATTATTGTCGGGCAGCTTGCCGATATCTTCCGAAACAATCGCATCGACGATCGCATCGGATTGCCGCTTCATGTCCTGCGCCGATCCAAGCGCTGCGCGATAGCCGGTCACCACGATGTCGGGAACGGACACGGAATCGGCCGTTTCCTCGCCCTTCCTCAAAGGGACGTCGCTTCCCGCCTCCTGCCCGATGGCAGGCACCGCTAGCAGCAGAGATGCGAGCGAAGTGGAGCCGAGCAATGCAACTGTCTTGAAATTCATGATTATCCTCCCTCTGTTCATAGCTGCGCTGGCCGCACAAAGCCGTTCCCGACTGGCTGCGTCAGCGGAAATCCAAAAATCATCCGATGTGATGGGGCTGTTTCAGCCCTTCAGTGTGGAGATCGTCAGCGCTGCACCTCCGGCTTGATCGGCCATGCCGTGACGTTCAGCATCGCGGGTCCGCCACGGGCCGATGCACTCCAGCGCAGGCCGCCCGAACCGCGGAAGAAGCGATCGGTGATGGTCTGTTCGCCGTCATTGATGAACAGTTCAACGATCGATTCATCGACCAGCAGGCGAAGCGAAACCTTGCCCCTGCTCAGGTCTACCCGCGCCACATGGCGGTTGGCAAAGCCGTCATGGAAATGTGGACCGGAGCGGGAGCGGTCGACAAAAACCTCGTTCACCGCCGGGTTGACGCCGATGACCATCTGATAGCCCTCACCGTCGGTCAGCGTGATCGCCACCTGCTCGCTTTGTTCCCAAGACAGATCCGCCTTGAGATCGACGGCGCCGCCCTCGATCGGAAGCGAGACCGGTTCCTTGCCCAATGGCAGCTGCCGCGAGATATGCTCGCCGCTCCGCAAACTTTCCAGCTCCCGGACGGGTCGCTGCGTCAGGCGATAGCCCTGGGCTGTTTTCCTCAGGGAAATGGAACGCGCGACGGTCATGATGCCACGGGCGGGATAGGTGGGAATCGCCTCGGCATACCGCCAGTCGTTGGCCCAGCCGATCCAGATGCGACGCGGATCGTCCTTGGGAAGATCGTTCCAGGCAACGGCGGCGTAGAAATCGGCGCCATAGTCGGTCCAGACCGGTTCCCCGCCCCACCCCTCGACGGGAGTGAAGCGACGCCCATCAAAGTCGCCCACGAAATATTGGCCGCCAGAGCCGCCCCCGACCGCCTGGTCGCCAAGATTGATGCTGAGTACCCAGCGCTGTTCGCCCGGCTTCCCGCCTTCAACCGGAAGCAGATTGAGGTCGGGGCATTCCCAGTTGCGTCCCCGACCACCCGCTGGTCCGAAGCTGCTGGCGAAGGTCCATTGCTTGAGATTGGACGAAGTGAAAATGACCGCGCGATTTTCAAGCGCCATGACCGCGATCATCACCCCTGACTTCGTCGGCTCGTGCCAGAAGACCTTGGGGTCGCGAAATTCGGGTGAACCGACGCTCAGCACCTCGCCATGCACGGTCCAGGTGCGGCCCCGATCATTGCTGTAGGCAAGATATTGGGACTGCAGCTTGGCCTTGGGATTATGTCCCGTGTAGATGGCGATCATTGGCGGCTTGCCGCCCTGGCCAAAACCACTGCTATTCTTCCAGTCGATCACCGCACTGCCGGAGAAGGCCATGACATCAGCGGTTTCGGGGATCGCGACGGGCAATTCCTGCCAGGTTACCAGATCCCGGCTGACCGCATGACCCCAACTCATATGACCCCAGCGATCGCCATGTGGATTATATTGATAGAAGAGATGATACTCCCCTTCAAAATAGACCAGCCCGTTGGGGTCGTTCATCCAGTTCCGCTTGGGCGCGAAATGATAGGCCGGGCGGGGGTCGGCCCGCTGCGCTTCGGCCTGCACCGGGACCATCAGGGCCGCAGCCGTCAGCAGGGCAATCTTTCCGGTCATGCCTGTGCGCTCCCCAGGTCCATGTCCTCCAGCGCCACGCCGTTGGTTTCCGGCATGGCCTTCCACGTCCAGAAAAACTGAAGCAGCATCATTGCGCCGAAAAAAGCGAATACCCAGCCGCCGACGCTGGCTGCAAACACCGGAAAGGCCCAGGTGATCGCGGCGGCCATGACCCAATGGGTCGTGCTGCCGAGCGCCTGTCCCTTGCCGCGAACAGCACTCGGAAAGACCTCGGAGATAAACACCCAGATGACAGCGCCCTGGGACACGGCAAAGGCGGCGATGAAACCCAGCAGACCAACAAGGATCAGCGTACCGTCGGGATTGGCGCTTTCAAGCTGATAGCCGACGAGAAGCAGGGCGGCGGCACACAATATGGACCCGATGTACAAGAGCGGCTTGCGTCCGAAGCGGTCGATCAGGAAGAGCGCACCTATCGTGAAGAGCAGGTTGGTCCCGCCAATGGCGATGGACTGCAGCAAGGCACTGTCCGCGCCTGCGCCTGCCAGTTCGAAGACACGCGGCGCATAGTAGAGAAGCGCATTGATACCCGAAAGCTGATTGAACATGGCAATCGCGATGGCGCAGGCGACGGGACGGGCATAAGCTGGCTGGAACAGCTTGGGCGCCGCAGACCGATCGACGCGTGCCTCAGCCTCCTGGATGTGGCGAAGTTCGCCGGCCGGATCAAGAAAGCCAAGCTTCCTCATGACACCGAGCGCCTGCGGTCCCCTGCCATTGATCGCCAGCCAGCGCGGGCTCTCAGGCAGCAAAACACTGACTACAAGGAAAAGGGCCGAGGGCAGGGTAACGATGCCGAACATCCACCGCCATGCGGTCTGCGCTGACACAAGGTTGGCAATCATGTAGTTGGACAGGAAGGCGATCAGGATGCCAAGGACGATATTAAGCTGGTTCATCGCGACCAGCCGCCCCCGGAACCGCGCCGGGGAGACTTCGGCGATATAGATCGGCGTCACGACGGACGCAGCGCCAATTGCCAACCCTCCCAGAAATCGGAAAGCCAGAAGCGTCAACCAGGAACCCGCAAGGCCCGTGCCCAGCGATGACACCACATAGCAGATTGCGACCGCCAGCATCACGGCCCGGCGCCCGAAGCGGTCGGCCGGCGCTCCAGCCACCAACGAACCGAGCACGGTGCCGATGAGAGCGGAAGCGACGGTAAAGCCCAACATGCCGTCGCTGAGGCCAAATCGTGCCTGCAGCGCCGAGGTCGTGCCTGAGATGACGGCCGTGTCGAAACCGAACAGGAGGCCGCCGAGCGCCGCGCCGGCCGCGCTCAAGATGATCGCGTTGGTGACCCGGGCATCACCTGCCTCGCCCGTCTGGTGAGCCGCGCGATCCGATACAGAGGGACTATGCAAATGCAGCTCCTGACAGAGAGGATTGGTTGGAGAATGATGGAAGTTCGACGGACCAGTGCATCGGCCACTGGCGTATCGCGGTCCGGTAGGCGAGCGCCAGCGCGCCCGTCAGACCCGCCGATGCTCCGGCTGTAGGCGCCACGACATAGTCGTTCATTTCCAGGGCACGCATGCTGGTGTCATAGCCAGCAAGCTTCGCGGTCAGGGCAGTCCGGACCCGCTCGTACATGCCCGGCGATTCCATGACGCCCCCACCGATGATGATGCGGTCCGGACGAACAACGTACGTCAACGTCGCACACAAGCCAGCAAGATAGTCGGCTTCGATCTCCCAGCCCGGGTGATCGATCGGCAGTTGTTCACCCGGCACACCCCAGCGCGCCCGCATCGCAGGGCCGCAAGCCAAGCCCTCCAGGCAGTCGCCGTGAAAAGGACAGATGCCTGGAAACTGCTCATCCCCTGCGGCGCGGGGCAACCGGATATGCCCCGCCTCGGGGTGATTGGCACCACCATGGGGAGCGCCGTCGATCAGCAGACCCACGCCAATGCCGGTTCCAACCGTCACATAACAGAAAGTATCGAGCCCCTGCCCGCTGCCGAACAGCCTTTCTCCGACCGCCGCACAGTTTACATCGGTATCGAGCGCCATCGGGGCGTCGATCATTTGGGAAAAATGACCAAGCAGATCGACATCCTGCCAGCCGACCTTGGGTGTGGACGTGATGCGGCCATAATCCCCGGCGACAGGGTTGAGCGACAGAGGGCCAAAGCTGCCGATCGAGAAAGCCGACAATGGACCAAGATCAGCACCGGCCTGCACAAAGAATCTGCTCGCGGCGGCGAGGGTATCAGCCGGAAGAGTTGTTGGAATCCGTTGCTGCCGGATAATACGCCCGTCGCGATCTGCGATGCCGCAGAGGAATTTCGTACCGCCGGCTTCAATGGCCCCCAGGAGGAGATTGTCATTCTGCATGATTTACTCGCACGGCAAGCCAACCCCTGCATGGTGAAGCATGGGCTGAAGCTTTAGGAATATAGGATTGATTGCAGGCATGCGGCGCCGCCCAGCGCGAGCCCGGAGACAGAACGCCGTCAAGGCTCAATCTGCGAAAATCAAGTGGGTTAGCCGCCACGACCGTCCTCTTCCCTGCTGTGCAGCACGTATTCGTGCTTGCCCGTCACCACATGTGGCTCTCATTAAATCTACAAATGTGATTTAGTCTGTCAACCGCATTTTTGCGACGATGAAAGATATCGCGCTTCCCAAAAAAATGGGGGAGGATCTGAGCTGAAAGCCCTTATCCTCCCCCCTTACATTTCCAGCGTGCAGTCTGGAAACTGGGCACTTCCCGTCCGGTTCAGACGAGCTTTGTCGGGTTGGTCAGGCGCTCGCAACGGAAGAAAGGAGAGATTCACAGCCGCTGCGCGCCACGGGTCCGAACGAAGCCAAAAGACACGGAACTATGCTGCCCGACCTGTCATAGTCTGAAGCTCGAATCCCCACCTGACCCAATAAATCTATCAATGTGATTTAATGTGTCAAGCAAGTCTCGCGTTCGGTCGCCCTTGCCAATTACCTCAAGGCTGTTCCAAATCATCCATCCCTATCGCGCATCCTCTTGCTGCCGATACTTTGAGCGGAGTCGCAGGTGAACAAACGTGGCAGCAATGCAGTCGGTGTACGGCGGTATAATGAGCGCCTCATCCTTGCCACGGTAAGGCGACTGAACGGCGCCTCCAAGGCTGACCTTTCAAGGATTACCGGTCTGTCACCGCAAGCGGCCGTCCGTATTGTCGAAAGCCTTGCGAACGAAGGGCGCCTGATCAAAGCGGGAAAGCGGACAGGAGGAATGGGCCAGCCTTCGGTCATCTACCAGATCAACGGGGACAGCGGCTGTACGATCGGAGCCGAAATCGGTCGCGACAGGTTGGTATGCACCATGCTCGATTTTGATGGTCGCGTCATCGCATGCGAGAGCACAAGCGCGCCCTATCCCAGCCCAGCGAGTGCCGTGGAGCATATCCAATCCTTTGCGCGAAAATATATGCCGCAACTACGCAAGGAGCAGCGCGAAGGCTTTCTGGGCTTCGGAATCGCAATGCCCTGGTTCATCGGCGAATGGCGCGAAGAAGCGGGCATCGCGGCCCCGCAGGCCGCTGCCTGGGCGGCACCGGGGCTGGAGGAGTTTTTCCAGAAGGAACTGGATGGCGCGGTTATCTTCGAAAATGACGGTAATGCAGGCGCCCTTGCCGAGTTCATGTCGGGATCGGGCGTGGGGCTGACCAATTTCCTCTATGTGCATATCGGGAATTTTGTCGGCGGCGGGCTGATCCTGAACGGGGAGATCAAGCGCGGCAAGAACGGCAATGCCGGTGCGCTCGCCTCCATGCCGATACCTCAAGGCACCGGCGTGGATTTCCTGTTGCACGCAGCATCCCTTTATAAAATGACGACCAGTACAGCCGAAACAAACCCGGATTGGGAAGGCTGGATAGCCCGTTGCGCCGATGCGCTGGCTTTCATCATCATCAGCGCAAACAGCCTTCTTGACCTCGACGCTGTGGTCATCGGGGGAGGTCTTTCACAGGAAAAATTGCGCAACCTTGTGGGCCGCATCCACAGCAATATCCAACAGGCAGCTCCGCGGGACTTTTTCTGTCCGGAACTGAAAGTCGGAGAAAATGGCGGAAAAGCTCCTGCAATTGGTGCTGCCTTACTCCCCCTTTTCTCGACCTACGCCCCAAACCTCATATCCCTGCTAAAAAGCGATGCAACCCCGGCAGAGGTCGGTCCATGATGCTTGGCCAACAGATGACGATCGCGTCGTCCGTTAACCAAGATTCGTTTCAATGCAGATGCTTGAGGAACGGCGTGAAGACGCGGGAGAATTGGCTATAACGAAAGCCTGGCTTCGCCGGCCTGCGGCTCAACGGGTCGCTTCGCGACGAACTGCTCAATGGCGAAGTGTTCTATAGGCTCGCCGCCGAGGCAAAGGTGCTGATCGATATCCGGCATCCGGGTCCGATCTTTCATAGACCACAGGATAGAGACGCTATCTACTCGGCCATTGCTGAACGCCTCGTCTCCGGTAGTGGCCAAATCCCCTATTTCCCCAGGAGACGCATTGCATCCAGGGTGAACTTAAACCCCAGGATGAAGGCATCCTTGATGTTCCGCCTACGCTCGGGCGCCCCGGTCTGGTCGGGATGCAAGATATATTGCAGGTTGGGCGACAGGCGGATCGCCGGATTGACCTGAAATCCATAGGCCAGTTCCATCATATACTGATGGCGGCGAATATCGGCACGCCCGCCTGAAGTAACCCGCGCAGCATTCATCCTCTGCATTGCAAGGTCGCTGAAACGCTGATCGTTGATGGCGAAGCCGATCGTGTCCTGATCGCGCCCGGCGAACGTGCCGGTCTGTACGATCCCCATGCCCAGATAGCGGCTTTCCTCAACCCGGCCGGACAGGTTGGTCATTGCCACGCCAAAGATGCTCAGCCCCCGTTGCGAGGCCAGGTCAGGGCGCGTGAGCATCTGATCGAAGCGAACATAGAGGCCTGACCGTCCGTTCCGCGTCGCCGCTGGCCGACCGGTCAGGATCGCGATACCCCCCTGATCATCACGCAGCGGATCGGCATAGTCGCCACGATCAAACCAACCGCCCAGAATATAATGTCCCGGCAGACGATCATCGGCAGAATCCCGACCATAGCTCAACTCCCAGGGCACGATCACCCCGGTCGTATTCTTCGTACTGAAATTGAATCCATGGTCGCTCGCGCGCTTGCGGTCGGGGTTCACTTCGTAGACGCCGGCATGCAGCATGACCTGCGGCGTCACATGCAGCTTGGCATGGGCCATCCAGCTCGATGCCGGGAAATAGGTGAAATTGCTGTTCTTGAAGACGAAGGTTGGATTGCCGCAGGCCGAATTGGTCTGGAAATGACAGTAAAGTGGCGAGTTGAGGAAATGGATGTTCGCCTGACTGCGCCCGGCCTCGACATCCAGACGCCCGTCGAAAAAGGTCTGTTGCCAGGTCAATATTGCCAGATGCGTATTCTGCGTGCCGTAGATTTCCTGCACCGACGTGTTGTTGCCGATGGCCATGGCAGCCAGATTCTTGCCGTGGCGATTGGTGACGGCAAAATGCAGCGTCGCGCCTCCGATGCCGATGATACTGTCAAGATCAAGGTCGGCACCGACATAGACCTGCCCGGCATGGGCCGCTTCGCGGCGAAGCCCGCCAGAAACATTCGCCGCCGCTTCACCTGTATAGCTAAGCGACAGCGTCACACCCTGCTCGGCCAGCGGCTGCCATGAGGCTGGAGCCTCCGACCGGGCGGGTGCTCGATCTCTGCCGGCTTCAGCCTGATCCTGCGCCAGTGTGACGGGCGCGGCAAAGGCCACGGCGCTCGCCACGCAGGCGGCACTCATCTTCCTGAAATACATTGAAACCCTCTCCAATTATGCTTTCGCTTAGGCGTCAGGCCTTCATTTGATTGCGGGGCGCTTGAGCATTCCGACCAGCAGCGCGCTCACGACAGTGCCGACCAATATGGCCAGCGCGTAGACACCTACATGCGTGACCGCGCCCGGAATCGGCAGCACGAACAGGCCGCCATGCGGCACCTTGAGTTCGACGCCCATTGCCATCGAGATGGCGCCAGTCACGGCTGATCCAGCCATCAGTGCCGGAATGACACGCAGCGGATCGCGTGCCGCAAAGGGGATCGCGCCTTCGGTGATAAATGCCAGGCCCAGGACCGCAGCAGCTGCTCCCGCTTCGCGCTCTTCAGGCGTGAAACGATTGCGGAACAGGCGAGTGGCGAGCGCGACGGCAAGCGGCGGCGTCATGCCAGCGGCCATGGTCGCGGCCATGGGCGTATAGACCTGACTGGCGATCAGGCCGACCGAGAAGGCATAGCCCGCCTTGTTGACCGGCCCGCCCATGTCGAATGCCGACATGGCGCCCAGGATGAGGCCGAGCATCAACGCGCTCGATCCTTGCATGCCGCGCAGCCAGTCGGTCAGGAAGGCCAGCACCGCGGCGACCGGTGTGCCCACGGCATAGAGCATTAGTAGCCCGGTCAGCAATGTGCCGAGCAACGGCAAGATCAGGACCGGCTTCAATCCCTGCAAATTCTTGGGAAGCCGGATGCGACGATTGAGCCAGTCGACGCCATAGCCAGCAATGAAGCCGGCAACGATGCCTCCCAGAAAGCCGGCCCCCAGATTGGCAGCCAGCAGGCCGCCGATCATGCCCGGTGCGATGCCGGGACGATCCGCAACCGAATAGGCAATATAGCCCGCCAGCGCCGGCACCATCAGCATGAAGCCGCCCTTGGCGCCGATTTCGAACAGGGCATGCGCCAATGTACCTTGGGCGGCCACATCATTGGCGTGGATGCCACCCAGCGCGAAGGCGAGCGCGATCAGCAGCCCGCCTGACACCACGAAGGGCAGCATGAAGGACACCCCGGTCATCAGATGCTTGTAGGGACCGGCGCGCTTCGCGGCCGCCGCGTCGCCCGACGGGGCCATAGCCGCTTCCCCGCCCTGCACGGTGGCCTCCGCCAATGCCCGCTCGATCAGCTTCGCACCGCCGGTGATGGCAGGCTTGGTGTTGCCCGCAAACACGCGCTTTCCAGCGAAACGGCTGCGGTCGACCTCCCGATCGGCGGCGATCAGAACGACATCGGCGGCGGCGATCTCCTCGGCGGTCAGGGGATTGCCTGCCCCGACCGAGCCTTGCGTCTCGACGCGGATGGGATAGCCAAGCTGCCGTGCGCCTTCGGTCAACCCTTCGGCCGCCATGAAGGTATGAGCGATGCCGGTCGGGCAGGATGTGATCGCGACGATGCGGGGCTTGGTCGCAGCCGAGGCCGGCTCCCCACCGCCAGCCAGAGCGGCGACGGGATCGGCCAGCACCGCCTCCAGGGTAAGGCGGCGATGCGGTCGGGTTTCGGCGGCGCTATCGACGCCTTCCGGACCAACGAGGAGAAAATCGCCCTCGGCATCGCCAGGCAACGGGTTGACAACGCCCTGCGCGGTCCGCAGTTCGATCTCGATGACGCGCCCCTGGGCGCGGGCAGCCTTGCGCAGCGCTTCACCAGCGAGGACGCCGGCAACGCCGGACTCGCCGGCCTCCACCACCGCGAAAATCCTGCTCATTGCTTCTCTCCCATGAGAATTTCCGTCTCGACGCTGGCAGCGAGCGCCTCGATCCTGTCCCTGGCGGGCAGATGCGGACCGGCACATCCCAGTTTGCCGACGGCAAAGGCGGTCGACAGGCGGGCGATACGATCCAGTCCCGCCTCCTCGATCAGAGCCGCCGCCAGACCGGCAACCATGGCGTCGCCTGCGCCGACCGTGCTTTCCACATTGTTCGCCCTCAGGCCCGCGCGCAGCAGTTCCGATCGGGTCAGGAACAACGCCCCCTGTGCGCCCATCGATACGGCAATCAGGTCGACACCGCGATCCAGCAACCCCGTGGCGACCTCTATGATCTGATGTGGGGCATCAATCGGGGTGCCATGCCATTCCGCCAGTTCATGCAGATTGGGTTTCACGATATTGGGCAGGACCGCGCCATCCAGTGCATGGCGCAGGGCAGGGCCGCTGCTGTCGAGCAGAACGATCGCGCCCCGGCCACGCAACATGACGATGAGGCGGGCATAGATATCGGGCGGACATCCGGGCGGAAGGCTGCCCGACAGGATGACGAGATCGCCGGCCTGCACCTGCGCATCGAGGGTCGCGATGACGGCATCGACGCCGGCCGGAGCCACGGCGGTGCCTTCCATGTTGATGTCGGTCGTGCCATGGGCGTCGACCAGCTTCAGGTTGACCCGCGTGCTGCCAGCATGGCGCTGACAACGGTCGATGATCGACTTGGCGGCAAACAGGGCGTCGAAGGGCGCGACATTTTCGCTGCCCAACAGCCCCATGACCGTCGACGGCACGCCCCAGTCGGCAAGGCAACTGGCAGTGTTGATCCCCTTGCCCCCGGCATCCAGCCTCATCGAGCGGGCGCGATGCACCTCACCGGGAATGAGCCGATCAAGCATGACCGTCTGGTCGATCGCGGGGTTGAGCGTCAGGGTGAAGACGGCCATCACGCACCCTCCCCGTCCAGCGCGCGCACATCGGCGGCGCTTGTCGCATCAAGGGCACGGGCGGCGAGCGCCTGAAGTGCGCCAAGGCTGCTTGCGCGGATGCGTGCCTTCACGGCGGGAATGTCGCGCGGCGTCATGGACAGTTCGTGGACGCCAAGACCGGTCAGCAGTGCCGCGCCCAGCGGGTCCCCCGCTATGCCGCCGCAGACGCCGACCCAGCGGTCGTGCCTGCGTGCACCCTCGACCGTCATGGCGATCAGGCGGAGCACGGCCGGATGCAGGCTGTCGGCCTCGCTCGCCAGTTCCGGGTTCTGCCGGTCGATGGCGAGCGCATATTGGGTGAGGTCGTTGGTGCCGATCGAGAAGAAATCGGCATGGGCGGCAAGCTTATGGGCCTGGACGGCGGCGGCGGGCACTTCGATCATGATGCCGATGGGGACGAGGGGCGCGTCCAGTTCCGCCCGGATCGCTTCGCAGCGTTCGCGCAGCGCGATGAGTTCGGATGCCGAGGTGATCATCGGGAACATGATCGACAGGTCGCCGCCCCCTTTTGCTGCGCGATAGAGGGCGCGCAGTTGCGGCTCCAGCAGGTCGGGGCGACGCAGCAGCAGGCGCGCGCCGCGCACGCCGAGGAAGGGATTTTCCTCCCTGGGCAGATCAAGATGCGGCACCTGCTTGTCACCACCGATGTCGAGCGCGCGCACGATCAGCGGCCGATCGCCCAGCGCGCCGATCATCGCGCGATAAATGGCGCATTGCTCCTCTTCGCCGGGGCTGTCGCCGCGTTCGAGGAACAGGAATTCCGTGCGCATGAGGCCCACCCCTTCCCCGCCCTGCGCCAGCGCGAAGGCGACCTGATCGGGCCGGTTCACATTGGCGCCGATAGCCAGTTCATGACCGTCCAGCGTGCGGGCAGGAAGGGCGCGTTCCGCCTCCTCGGCCGCGCGCCTCGCGGCGATGTCGGCGATCCAGGCACGGGCGGAAGCGATATCCTCCGCCGAAGGATCGAGCCAGATGCGGCCGCTGTCGCCGTCGACGATCGCGGTGGTCCCGGCCGCCTGCGCCAGCAGATCAGCGCCACCAGCCACCACAGAAGGCAGACCGAGCGTGCGCGCCAGAATCGCACTGTGGGAAGTCGGACCGCCCAGCGCGGTGGCAATGCCCGCCACCCGGCTGATGTCGAGCGTCGCGGTGTCCGACGGCGACAGGTCCGTCGCAACCAGCACGCATGGCTGTTCCGGCAGATCGGCCAATGTGCCCACGCTCAGACCCGGATCGATATGGGCTAGCACGCGCCGGCCGACGTCGTGCAAGTCGGCAGCACGTGCAGCCAGCACTGGATTGCCCAGTGCGGAAAGCTGTCCTGCCATGCGGTCGATCGCCTGATGCCAGGACCAGGCTACGCCATGACCTTCGACCATCAACTGGCAGGTAAGGGTGATGAGATCGGTATCGTCCAGCAATCCGGCCTGCGCCGCAAAGATCGCGGCCTCCCCCGCACCCAGACGCCGGGTGGTGTCGTCGACCAGTGCCTTCATCTGCGCCCGCGTGCGGACCAGCGCATCGTTGAGCAGCGCGCCGCCGGCAACGAGATCGACCGGCTGGTCCGGCACATCCAGTTCCGCCGCAGCAAGAACATGGACCGGGCCGATCGCCAGACCGGGGCTGGCCGCGACCCCAGCAATCATGGCTGGAGCATTTTCGTGATTGCTGACCGGCTTCCAGCCGCGCACAGGTGCCTTCGCCTTTTCGGCGGCACGGGCGGCATCTGCCTTTTCGCGGGCGGTGAGGCCAGTGACGGTACGCATGAACCGGTCCAGCGCCTGCCGGTCACTTGCCGAAATGGTCGCGCGGTCGCCTGCCTTAAGTCCCAGTTGCAGCAGCGAGACGAGGCTGCGCGGATCGGCAATGTCCCCATCATGGCGGATGCGTATGGGCGTAGCCAAGGTCTTGGCTGCTTCCGCCCAGGCTGAGGCGGGCCGGGCATGCAGACCTGCCGGATAGTCGATCGTCCATTCGATCCGTTCGGCCAGATCCTCTGCGACGGGCCGGGCTTCGCCGGAGTTGGCGTCCTCATGGAGGGCAGCGGCAATATCCGCCGGATCGTCGGTGGCGAGCAGGGTCGCCAGCCGCGCCTCATCCTGAATCAGGCGCGTGAGGCGGCGGAGAATCGCGATATGACTGTCGGAACTGGCAGCGATGCCGACGACGAGATGGGCGCGCTGGCCAGGATTCCACTCGATCCCCTCGCGCAGTTGCAGGACCACGATCCCGTCGCGGCGCACCAGCCCCTTGTCCTCGCCCAGGCCATGTGGAATGGCAACGCCCGATCCCAGATAGGTGTTCGCCACCGCCTCCCGTCGCACCATGCTCTGTTCGTAGCCGGGCGCGACGCAGCCCGCAGCGACCAATATCTGGCCGGCCTGCAGGATCGCAGCCTCCTTGTCGGATGTCCGCGCGTCGATGCGGATCAGGTCTTCATGACGAAGCGCATTCAAGGGTTCGGCAATCATAGCTCTTTGGCATCCTCTCTCTTCCTCTTAAGAAAACGTTTTCTCATGATTCTGTCAATACACTTGCAATATCCCCACATAGTCGGCCATATTCTGGGCAGAATTTAGAGAGGATGAGGAAAACGATTTTCCCATGACAGCCGGTATCAAGGATGTTGCGCGAGTCGCCGAGGTATCGCCGGCCACTGTCTCCCGGGTGCTTTCCGGGCGGGCAGTTGATCCAGCCATGCGCGACAGGGTGCTGGCGGCGGTTACGACAACAGGCTACCGTCCCAATCTTGCAGCGCGTCGGCTACGGTCGCGCCACAGCAACACGATCGGCCTCATCGTGGCGGATATCCGCAATCCCTTCTTCACCGCCGTGTCGCGCACGGTCGAGGATATCGCCTATGAACGAGGTCTGCGGGTCATATTGTGCAATACGGATGAAGATCCCGCCAAGGAGGCGATGTATCTCCAGTTGATGCAGGAAGAACGGGTAACGGGGGTGATCCTGGCGCCTACCCGGCAAGGTGCGGAGAAGGTATCGCGAGCCAAGGCAGAGCATCCCATCATCCTGATCGATCGCGTAGCCGCGACAACGACGGATTGCGTCGTCCTCGACAATGAAGCGATGGCAGGCGCCCTGGTTACCCATTTACATGCACGGGGCTTCACTTCGATTACCGGCCTGTTCGGCGCGGCCAGCACTACCGGGGCCGAACGGCGCGCCGGCTTTGAGCAAGCCGCCCGTACGATTGGTATCCACACGCAGTCGCTCTCCGTGCCGCATGGCGAAGGTGAAGCAGAAAAACTGGTCAGTGCTCTGCTGCAGGCTCCCGATCGCCCCGAAGCCATCGTCGCGAGCAATGGCGTGATGCTGATGTCGGTGCTGCGAGCCGCTCGTTTTCTGGGCCTGAGCGTCCCCAAAGACTTTGCCCTGGCGGGGTTCGACAATGATAGCTGGACAGAATTTGCAGCGGATGGGCTGAGCGTTATCGAACAACCGGTGGAGGAGATCGGGCGCTCGGCCATGGCTATGCTGCTCGACCGGCTCGACCATCCGAACGCCGCCGCTCGCAAGGTCGTCCTGAGCGGACGGCTCATCGCTCGCGGATCCACGATGCGGCGCGACACATCACTAAGCCACAATGGGGACTGAGGACATGAAACCGCCAATCGGCAGAGACACCAGATTGTGCATGTCGCTGTCAGGTCGCCCCGGAAACGCCGGATCACGCTTCCACAATCGCCTCTACGAGATCCTGGGACTGGACTATGTCTATAAAAGTTTCAGTACGCAGGATCTGGCTGCAGCGATCGGTGGCGTCCGCGCATTGGACATCCGCGGCTGCGCCATCTCCATGCCGTTCAAGGAAGTGGTCATTCCCCTGATCGATGAGCTTGAAGCTTCCGCTCGCGTGATCGATAGCGTCAACACCATCGTCAACGACAGTGGCCGACTGACTGGCTACAACACGGATTATGTTGCGGTTCGCCAGTTATTGGAGAAGCACATTGATAAACCGGTACCATTTCTGCTCCGCGGCAGCGGCGGAATGGCGAAGGCCGTCGCTGCCGCGCTCAAGGATGCAGGCTTCGTCGATGGCATGATCATCGCGCGTAACGAAATGGCCGGGCGGGCGATCGCAGACCAATATGGCTATCACTGGCACATGGATCCGCCGCAGGATGGCGCGCCGTTGCTGATCAATGTCACGCCATTGGGTATGGACGGCAAGGACAGCGCAGCTCTGGCCTTCAGTCAGGAGCAGATCGCCGCCTGCAGCATTGCCTTCGATGTCGTTGCCCAACCGGTCGACACGCCCTTCGTTCGTGCCGCAAGAGCCGCACGAAAGAATATCATCTCCGGTGGCGAAGTCATCGTGCTCCAGGCAGTCGAGCAATTTATTCTGTATACAGGCGTAAGGCCGGAAGCCGCCGATATCCATGAAGCAGCACGATATGCCCACGGTGCAGACGTTGCCGCAAGAATAGCTTATTAGCTCTCCTGCCCTCCCCCCATGCAAAGGCGCACCATGCAGGCCATCTCCCTCAGCCGTTTCCTGATCGAGCAGCAACGTCAGGCTCAGGCGTTGCCGGGAGAATTGCGCCTTCTCATCGAAACGGTCGCGCGCGCCTGCAAGACGATCAGTCATGCAGTATCCAAGGGCGCACTGGGCGAAGTCCTTGGCAGCCTTGGCAGCGAAAATGTTCAGGGTGAGGTTCAGAAAAAACTCGATGTCATTGCCAATGAGTTGCTGCTCGACGCCAATGAGTGGGGTGGCCATCTGGCAGCCATGGCGTCCGAGGAGATGGAGACCCTCTATCCCATTCCCAATCGCTTTCCGAAGGGCGAATATCTGCTGCTGTTTGATCCGATCGATGGCTCAAGCAACATTGATGTCGCCCTGAGCGTCGGCACGATCTTTTCTGTACTCAAGGCACCCGAAAATGCTTCAGGACGCGAGGTAACGGAGCAGGATTGTCTTCAATCCGGCATCCATCAGGTTGCAGCCGGCTATGCGATATATGGACCGCAAACGTTGCTGGTTCTGACGATCGGATCCGGCGTCTACGAATTCACTCTTGATCGCGAAATCGGCTCATGGCGGATGACCGATGGCCCCATGCAGATGCCGCAAGGCAATCGGGAGTTCGCCATCAACATGGCGCGCAGACGTCAATGGTCGCCGCAAATCAAGCGCTATGTCGAGGAACGTATTCAGGGTGCGGAAGGGCCGTTGGCCACGGACTATAATATGCGTTGGACCGCCTCCATGGTGGCCGATGTACACCGAATTCTGAAAAGAGGGGGCACCTTCCTTTACCCCAAAGATGCGCGCCCGGAAGGCGAGGCGAGGCTACGCCTCATGTATGAAGCAAATCCGATGGCTTTTCTGGTAGAACAGGCAGGCGGCGCAGCCATAGACGGTGACCAAAGGATCATGGAAATCTTGCCCACCAAATTGCACCAGCGGGTAGGAGTAATTCTGGGCGACAAGGCAGAAGTCGTTTCACTTCAGAGCGACCGAACAGCCGAAAAACTAAAACCGAGCCGACAACGCCGCACCAGAGAAACTACGTAAATTCAATGGACTAGTTCCACAAGAGATGTCCATAAGTCGCCCCTTCCTGATGGCTTGACGCGATTAAATCACATATATAGATTTAATCGCGAGCGATCATGGACAGCATGATGCTGCACAGGAGGAAAAGGGTCATGAAGGCGTTTTCCGTCAGCCGCATCCAATTGGCGGGCACGCAGAGATTGCGAGCCCCTCCTTCGACCTGACTGCAATCAGGCATCGATGCGCTCCGCTCCAAGCGAGCGCGCCGACAACAGCCAGAAAATCAAAGAAGTTGGTGAGAGGAGTAGGCCAGTGGCGTTTACCCCCTTCTATTCACGCAGGCAAACGCTGCAAATGCTCGCTGCCTTTCCAATGCTTTCATCCTGCGGCAGCGAAGCAGAACCTGCAATTGGTGCAACGTCCGCGCCGAGTGGAGCTTCGAATTCTCCGGCCTTGCCAACGGAACCCGAAATAAACGGGCGACCAAGATATCACATCGCAGCCCCGCCAGGGGGCTGGATCAACGACCCACAGCGTCCTGTACGAATGGGCAATCGCTGGACTATGTGGGCCCTATTCAATCCGACCTATCCCACCGATGGCACCGAATGGCGCCGCTGGACCTCTCCCGATCTCGTCACTTGGCAGGATCAGGGTATCTCGATCCCACGCCACACAACAGCCTATGGAGACATCTGGACAGGCAGTGCCATTGTGGACGCTGCCAACACTGCCGGATTCGGCCCCGGTGCGCTGATAGCGCTCGTCACCATGCCTGCCGACAATGCAGCCGGGCAAAATCAATCCTGCGCACTCTGGTACTCTCTTGACGAGGGC
>Ga0157369_10002997_pt1 | contig 20210 bp, 21 predicted proteins | sample C25metaG_FD_113461 | JGI IMG/M metagenome (GOLD analysis project Ga0157369, IMG submission 113461) | Corn rhizosphere microbial communities from Kellogg Biological Station, Michigan, USA - C2-5 metaG | ecosystem: Host-associated > Plants > Roots > Rhizosphere > Soil | place: USA: Michigan...
CGAGCTGCATCCGCTGGTGCGCAAGGCCGTGCCGCTTATCCCGAAACCACAACCCTTCCCTTGAGGGAGGGTCGAAAATCAGAATGATTTTCGGGGAGGGTACGGCACCGGCAGCAGAGCCATTACCCCTCCCCGAAATTTGCTCGCTGCGCTCACAAATTGTCGACCCTGCCCTCAAGGGGAGGGTGAAAGAAAAAGCTGATCTGCCTCTTTCAAATCGTCCGGCGTGTTGATGTTGAAGAAAGCATTCTCCGGAATCTGAAGTTCGCACACCTTGCCGCCAAGCGCATCGACGGCGCTCAGCACACTCCGGTGCGCGCCACTTTCCAGCCCCGCTCGTAATGCCGCAAGACAGGATTTCGGCCAGAGTCCGAAGACCTGTGCGCCCTTTGCGACGACAGGCCGGTCACTGGCGTGTCCTGCAAGCTGGGCAACCACGTCCAGCGGCAGAAACGGCGTATCGCAGGGAAAGGTCGCGAGCCATTCGGCTGCCGTCCATTCAAGGCCGGTGACGATGCCGCACAGCGGTCCCAGCGTTTCGTCGAAGGCGTCGGCAAGCACGATGTCGCCGAACCGCGCGCGATAGGTATCGGCCATCGCCTGGGGCACATCGATCTTGAGGTTTTGGACCTGCGGTCTTGCACGCGCGATCACGGCTTCGATGAGCGTCGCGCCGCGAAACGGGATCAGCGGCTTGTGATCGCCCATGCGCGAACTCGCGCCGCCCGCCAGCACGATGCCGTCGATGGTCACTGCGCCGGCGGTGTGAAGAAGCCGCTCTGGATCATCGTGGGCAGCGCGACCGCGGTCCCGGCCAGAATGAGAATCCACATCGCCCAGATGATCTTGTTCTGGTGACGGACCAGACCTTCGAACGGCGCGCCGTCGCCGATCTTTGCCTGGCCCTTCAGCACACTCATCACCATTACTGGAATGGCGGACAACCCGAACGCCAGGAACAGGATCATGTAGCCGATCATGAAGGGAAGCCGAAAACCGGCCGGCGGTGGTGCCGTGCCAGCCGCCTGAAGCACGTTTCCCAGAATCGGTATGCCGATCAGAAGCGCGAACAGCACGCCGCAGATAATCGCATGGGTGCGCAGGCTGAACATGGGGTTCCTCCGATCCGGAGTGGATTCCCCCTTCTTCGTCATGGCCGCCCTTGAGGCGGCCATCCAGAGTCACTTGCTCGCTATCGCTCGCCGATGGATGGCCGGGTCAGGCCCGGCCATGACGATATCGGGGATACCATCCCGGTCCAACACGGACTCTAACCCGCCGACAGCGGGTGCGCCATATTCCCGCTATGCCGGGCTTAGGGAGTGGCTACGTTTTTCGACGAGTGCGCGCTTCATCTGCGCCTGCAGCTTCTCGAAGGCGCGGACCTCGATCTGGCGCACGCGCTCGCGGCTGACGCCGTATTTCTGCGACAGCTCCTCCAGGGTGGCCGGATCGTCCTGGAGACGGCGGGCCTGGATGATCTCACGTTCGCGGTCGGTCAGCTCGCCCAGCGCGCCGGTCAGGAGGTCGTGCCGTTCGCCAAGCTCCTCGCGCTCGGCCATGCGCGTTTCCTGGTCCATGGTGTCGTCGGCGATCCAGTCCTGCCATTCGGATTCCGAATCCGAACGCAGCGGTGCATTAAGCGACGAGTCCGGCGCCGACAGGCGGCGGTTCATGCTCACGACCTCGGCTTCGCTGACGCCAAGCTGGTCGGCGATCGTGGCGACGTGCTCGGGCGTCATGTCGCCTTCCTCGATCGCCTCGATCTTGTTCTTGGCCTTGCGCAGGTTGAAGAACAGCTTCTTCTGCGCGGCGGTCGTGCCCATCTTCACGAGTGACCACGACCGCAGGATGTATTCCTGGATCGCGGCGCGGATCCACCACATGGCATAGGTCGCAAGCCGGAAGCCTTTGTCGGGCTCGAAGCGCTTGACCGCCTGCATCAGGCCGACATTGCCTTCGGCCACGATCTCGGACACCGGCAGGCCATAGCCGCGATAGCCCATCGCGATCTTGGCGACGAGACGCAGATGCGACGTCACCAGCCTCCGCGCGGCCTCGGGGTCCTCATGTTCCTTCCAGCGCTTGGCGAACATGTATTCCTCTTCCGGCTGCAGAAGCGGGAATTTACGGATTTCAGACAGGTAACGCGAAAGGCCGCCTTCGCTCTGAAGGCTTGGGAGTCCGCGGCTGCTCATAGTGCACACCTCGCTGCGCGGGCACGGTGGCCCCGCGCTTCTCTATTAGACAACGCGGAAGCGTTATCTCGTATTACAATTTTCAAAGGAAACCGCCCCATGTGGGCCCTGATGTGGGAACCGGCTAGGGCTTTTTCAAGCCCTTCAGGGCGTTAACCAGCCGGGCAAAGTCCGCAGGCCAGGCCGACTCGAACCGCATGGTTTTGTGCAGGGACGGGTGCTGGAACCCGAGCAGCCAGGCATGCAGGGCCTGCCGAGGGAATTCCGAAGCCGCCGAGAAGGCCGCCGCTTCCGCCTCAGTCTTCGGACGGGGTGCCTGCCGTGCGCGGCCATAGGACGGGTCGCCGATCAGCGGGTGGCCGATGTGGGTGAGATGCACCCGGATCTGGTGCGTGCGCCCGGTCTCGAGCCGGCATTCGATCAGGGACGCGAAGGGGCGCGCCGGATCGCCGAAGGTTTCCACGACGCGATAGCGTGTCCGTGCCGCCTTGCCCCCGCCGCGCAGCACCGCCATGCGCTTGCGGTCGAAGGGGTTGCGGCCGATGTCGCCCTCGATCACCCCGTCGCCAGCCCGCGGCGCGCCCCACACCACGGCATGATAGGCGCGTTCGATGGTGTGATTGGCGAACTGCTTGGCAAGACTTCGCATCGCGCGTTCGGTCTTCGCTGCCACCAGCAATCCGCTCGTGTCCTTATCAAGGCGGTGGACGATGCCTGGCCGCGCTTCGCCGCCGATGCCGGACAATTCCGGTCCGCAATGGGCGATCAGTGCGTTTACCAGGGTGCCGTCAGGGTTGCCTGCGGCCGGGTGGACCACAAGCCCTGCCGGCTTGTCGATGATGATGAGGTCTTTGTCCTCGTAGACGATGACGAGCGGGATGTCCTGCGCCTGCGGTGCAGCGGGTGCGGCGGGCGGGACCGTTACCTCGAATGTTTGCCCCGGTTTGACCCGCCTGTTGGCGTCTCTTATCGTTTTTCCTTCGGCGGTCACAGCGCCCGCATCGATCAGGCCTTCCAGGCGCGAGCGGCTGAGATCGGGCAAGGCAAGCGCCAGAAACCGGTCGAGCCTCATGCCCTCGTGCTCCTCGGCCGCGACCGCGCGCAGAGTTATTCCGTCTACGGAGGATTTGGTGTCAGACATTCCACAGGCCGGTCCGCAAGGCTCGAGCAACCGCATGCTCAAGGCGGTGGTCATAGGGCTTGGCGTCTTGATTGTCATCGCCTTCGTGCTTCTGGTGGTCGGGATGGTCACCAAGTTCAACGGTCATCCGGCGTCCACCGGCGCGCAGGCCGGTACCCGCTATGTGCTTCCGACGGGCGCGAAGATCGTGGATATGCAGACCCAACCGGGCCGCGTCATCCTGCGCGTCCGCACCGCAACGGGCGAGGAAGTCGACATCATCGACACCCAGGACGGCCATCTGATTTCGCAGGTGAAGGCCGGCCAGTGACATGCGGGCCCTGGTTCTTCCGGACACGCTGCACGAACAGCTGACCGCCGAAGCGCGGGCTGCATTTCCCATGGAGTGCTGCGGCCTGATCGAAGGCACGGCGACGCCCGAAGGCTGGCGCGCGACGGCGCTGCACGGATCGAGGAACCTCGCCGCCGATCCGGCACAGAACTTTCTGATCGATCCGCAGATCCATTTCGCTCTGCTCCACCGCCTGCGCGGAACGAACCGCGCGATCATTGGCTGTTACCATTCGCACCCCGGCGGCCGAGCCGCGCCATCGGAGCGCGACCGCACCGAAGCCATGGATGATCGCTTCGTCTGGCTGATTGCCGGAGAAGGCGAATGGAACGCCTTTGCGTTCGATGCTACGTCGCGCGACTTCGTGCCGCTCAGGCTTTGTCGAAGCGCGTGACCTCGATCCCGCTGCCGACCGGTAGCAGCACCGACGTGATCCCCGCGGCGGTGCGAACGTGCTTGCGATAGGCCGCGGCGTCGGCACGCGCCTGGACCGGCTCAAGCATATTATCGGCAATGACGAAGGCGCCGGACGAAAGCTTCGGCAGCATGATGTCGAAACAGGGGATGTAGAGGTCCTTCCAGAGATCGAGCAGCACGAAATCGAACGGGCCGTCGAGTTTGGCGAGCAACTCGCGCGCCTCGCCGACATGGAACACGACATGGTCTTTCAGGCCAGCACGCTCGATATTGCCGCGCGCATGATCGGACTTTTCCTGCACGAGTTCGAGTGTGTGCAGCGTGGCGCCGACCGCGCGCGCCGCATTTGCGAGCCACACGGTGGAATAGCCATAGGAGGTGCCGACCTCGACAACGGTCTTCGGCTTCTGCGCTCGGATCAGGATATCGAGGAGCTGCGCGGTCTCAGGCCCGACCGGCAGCAGGAACTCGTCCCGCCGCTTCCCGAAATCGGCCGGCGCGAGGCCCGATTGCACCTCGCTCTCCCGCGCCATCCGCACCTCGTAGTCCGCCAGCACGGCCTTGACCGCAGCATCCATCTGCCTTGCTCCTTGATTTCCTTGAACTTTGCGCTTTCTTGATTGCGCGCCCGCCCGCCATTATAAGGCCCGCAATGCTCCCATCGTCTAGCGGTTAGGACGCGGCCCTCTCAAGGCTGAAACAGGGGTTCGATTCCCCTTGGGAGCGCCATTCCATCCCGTAATGTTTCCCATCCTCGTGCCCCGCACTTGATCGCCTGGATTGACGGGCGCGTGCGCTCCGTTTTCGATCTCGGCGCCCCAATCCCGCAGGCGGGACACCGGAAGGGAAACGTCACCATGCAGGTTAGAGATCGAATTGTCGTCGTAACGGGCGCTGCGAGCGGGATTGGGCGTGCGCTGGCCCAGCGGTTCGCGAAAGAGGGCGCGAAGCTCGTCGTTTGTTCTGATTTGAACGGCGAAGGCGCCGCAAGCGTGGCGAAGGAAATCGGTGGAATCTCGTTTGCTACCAACGTGGCGCAGGAGGCGGACCTCAAGCATCTCATAGACAGCGTCGAGTCGACACACGGTCCGATCGATCTTTTCTGTTCCAATGCCGGTATCGGCGTGGCTGGCGGGCCGGAAGCGCCCAATGACCAATGGCAGCAGATTTGGGACATCAATGTGATGGCCCATGTCTGGGCGGCGCGTCACCTGGTGCCGCGCATGATCGCCCGTGGCGGCGGTTACCTGCTCAACACGGCATCGGCCGCGGGTTTGCTTTCACAGATTGGCTCCGCGCCCTACGCCGTTACCAAACACGCCGCGGTGGGATTGGCGGAGTGGTTGGCTATCACCTACGGAGATCAGGGGATCAAAGTCTCGGTCCTGTGTCCGCAGGCGGTGCGCACCGCCATGACGGCAGGCAATCTGGACGGCGTCGCCAGCATCGATGGCATGCTTGAACCTGACGCCGTTGCTGATGTCTGTATTCGGGCGATCGAAAAAGAAGAGTTTCTGATTCTGCCGCACCCGGACGTTCTCAACTATATGCGGAACAAAACCACCGACTATGGCCGCTGGATCGGCGGAATGAGAAAGCTGAATCGGAAGTTCAAGGGATAATGCCGTAAGTGGGTTCTTCGCGCCTTTAGTTGCAACTCAACACCACCGATGCATTCGCGTTCCGTCCCAATTTGGCTCTGTGCGAACATCATAGCGGTGAATACCAAGAAACCATGAGCGGCGTAGCCTTCGCAAAACCGACAACAGCTTCAACTTTATGAGAGCCCCGCGGAAAGCGTGCGCTCGCAAATTCAACTCCGCGTGACGTGCGATTGAACCTCTCGAGAGTACGCAACTACTGTCCGCACGGGCTGCGGGCATAGAGAGAGGAGACAACTCATGAACGTACACCATAAATTCTTTCTGGGAACTTCTGCTTTGGCTTTGGCGGTGATGACACAAGCGCAGGCCGCAACAATTGTTACCGTCACGCCACCGGACGGTGCGACGGCGACCACCGTGTTTGGCATCAACGATCACGGCGTGATTGCCGGAAGCTATGTCGATGCCAACGGCGTCGAGCACGGCTTCTTCGGTCCACTCAATGGCGCTTACACCACTTTCGACCTCGGCGGCACGACCACAAGCACCGAACCACGCGCACTCAACGATGATGGCGACATCACCGGTTTCGGCGCCGATCCAAGCTTCACGGTCGGCACCGAATTCCTGCGCGATGCGAAAAAGGGCACCATCTCGATCTTCGAGAAAGACGGTGTTCCGATGGACGGCATCGCCCAGGGAATTATCAAAAAGAAAGACATGTCGACGGGCGACTATATCGACCCGAACAGCGGCGTCCGGAACGGCTATCTGGCGAAGGACGGGAAATATCAGTCCGACGTCGATCTCGGGCTGAATGCGGTCAGAACCAGCCCGCGCGGCATGAACAAGAAGGGCACCCTGGCAGGGCTGTACTTCGACGACACCGGCGCGTCGCACGGTTTCATTCTAGCGAAGAACGGTACCCCACAGGTCATCGATGCCGATGGGAGCGGTACGACGGCGCTCGAAGGCATCAACAAGAAGGAGATCGTGTCGGTTCAGGTCACCGATGCGGACGGCAACCCGCATTCCATGGTTTACGACAACAACAGCGGCACGTTCACGGCGATCGACATCCCCGACGGCTCGACCTTGCAGCAGGCCTGGGGCGTGAACGACAGAGGACAGATCGCTGTCAGCACCGACATCGCGTCCTACATCTATTGCACGCGCGACAATCAATGCCCGAATGGCGCTGCGAAGATCGCCGATGGGCGTTCCTGGAAAGCCAGACCGGGCGCGTCGCTGCACTATGACGGCAACGGCCGCACTGGCGTGAAGCCGGCCAAGGCCGCGCATCCCACACGCGGGGCCGCGCAGTAACGGACGGTCTGGAATATCCATTGTGACATCGGCTGCGAGGTGCACGCATCTCGCAGCCGATTTTTTTCCGGTTCCCTTTGGAAGCGCCAAGGTCCAACGTCCCGCTCTGAAGGGATGCCGGGATGGAAATCGAGTCTCTTACTGCGGCCTGCCAATGCGGAAAAGTCGTGATTGAAGCGGCGCGTGTGCCGATCCTGGTGGCATCCTGCTATTGCACGGATTGTCAGCGCGCTGGGCATGCGTTCGAGAAGATGCCGTCTGCGGCGCCCGTGCTCGACGCCGATGGCGGCACGCCGTTCGTCGTTTACCGGAAGGATCGCATCGCGTGCGTGCACGGACGCGAGCATCTGGCGGAGTGCCGGTTGAGACAGGATTCTCCGACCCGGCGTGTCTTCGCCATATGCTGCAATTCGGCGATGTTCCTGGACTTCACCAAAGGTCATTGGCTGTCGCTCTATCGCGGCCGGTTCGGCGACGGCGCACCGCGGGTCGAAATGCGGATCATGACAAGCGAACGGCGCGGCGATATTGCGCTTGGACAAGATGTGCCGAATTATCCCGGCCGTCCCGGCAGCTTCCTGTGGAAGCTGCTCGCCACCTGGGCAGCAATGGGCTTCCGAAGGCCGGACATGGGATTGGCGCACCTTCCCCAATCGGCCTTCGATCGCGATCAGATAAAAGAACTACCTTGAAGCCTCAGAAGTTGTAGCCGAAGCGCAGGCCGAACGTACGCGGCGGATAGTAGACGAAGTTGTCGGGTTCCAGGACCTGTTGCCCCAGTGTGATCGACTGGAGTCCGTCGTTGGAAATGACGGCATTGTCCTCGATGTTGTCGACAAAGGCGTCCGCCTTGTAGTGCCCGCTCTTGCTCACCCATGTCACGTGAAGGTCGGTCTTGGTATAGGCCTTCTGCGTCGAGGTGAAATAATTGTCCGGCAGGAATTGCACGCGGCCGGAGAAGAAGGCGTCGATCCGCGGTGTAATCGTGCCGACCGAAGTATCGAATTCGTACTGGGCGCCGAGGTTGAAGGTGTATGGCGGTGTCTGGTTCAGCTCGTTGCCCTTGAAATTGCACAGCGTGTGCGTCGTGCCGAAGGTGCAGCCTGCGGGTGGCGTACCGAACCGGTTGTCGGTCGTGAGATACTGGCCGTAGTGCGCGCTGGTCAATGTCAGGGTTGCGTTGAATTGCAGATGATCGACAGGCGTGAGCGTGAGCTCATTTTCGAGTCCGTTCACCTGCGTCAGTCCGTTGACGTTGTTGATGCCCGATTGGGTCGAACTCTGGATGAAGACCTGCAGCCCTTTGATTTCTTCGTGATAGGCCGCAACGTTGAACTGCGCACGATCGTCCCAGAAGCGCGACTTGAAGCCGGCCTCATAGGACCAGGCGCTTTCGGGATTGTAGAGGCTGGCCAGGCCCACGATATTGCCGCCTGCCACATAACCGCGCGATGCCGACGCGTAGAGCAAAAGATTGTCCGTCGCCTGGTACGACAGGCCGATCTTGCCGGTCCACTGCGACCAGCTCTTGTCGAAAGGCGTGTTGTAGGTCAGGCAGGGAAACTTGCCGCAAATGTACGGCAACTCGTAGTCCAGAAAGCTGTAACCGTATTTGTTGTCGGCGGTGTAGCGCGCGCCGAGCGTCACGGTCAGCGGAATTCCCCAGGATGTCTTGGAGAGGTCGTAGTCGATCTGGCCGAAGGGCGCGTAGGAACGCGTCGCCGTGTGGCCGTGGTTATAATAGTTGAACGCGTCCACGACGCCGGGGAAGGGGAAGGTGTCGTTGAACCCGGTATCGATATAGGAGAAGTCCTCGAAATTGTCCGACCAGAAATAATAGAGGCCGGCGATCCAGCCCAACGGCGCGGTATCCGAGTTGGAGGCGAGCCGGGCTTCTTCGGAGATCTGGTGCTGGTGCAGAATCCATTTTCCACCGACCGCGAGCGGCGCATCGGAACCATCGCCATCGCTGCTCTGGCGGAAATTGCTCGTGCCGTAGCCGGTCACCGATGTGAACTTGGCCCAGCCCAGATTCCAGTTCAGCGTCGCCCCGTAGATGCCGATCACATTGAAGGCTTTTTCGGGAGCGTTGTGGCAGAACTTCCAGGGGTCGTATTTCGCCTGCGTGGAGAAGTCACAGGCCGATCCCGGCGTGATCGGCGAAGCGCCGCCGATATAGCGGCCCGGCGCTTCCCACCAGGCCGTATTCGGCGCGGCAAGGCTCGAATCCATGCTGCCGGTTGCGGACAGCAGCAGCTCCACGTCGGGCGAGAATTTCACCAGCAATTGCCCGCGCCCCATCTGATAATCCTGGGCACTGGGATCGTGGTTGGCTGTCGGACTGGTGGACAGATTCTCCGCGTAACCATCGTGTTGCGCGGATACGCCGGTAATACGGAAGAGGACTTGAACGCCGCCGTCGTCGATCAGCGGACCGCTGATCCAGCCCCGAAAGGTTCGGGTAGCGTAGTCGCCGACCTTCGCATCGACCGCGCCGGACCACTCGTCGCTCGGCTTGTTGGTGAAGATGTTGACGGAGCCGCCGACCGAGTTTCGACCATATAGCGTGCCCTGCGGACCACGCAGCACTTCGATATGCGCAACGTCGTAGAACTCGGGATCGATAGCGGTCGTGCGCTGCAGGTAAACGCCGTCGACGCTGTAGGCGACGGGGGAATCGCCGCCGGGCGTCGTGTTCTGGCTCCCCAGGCCGCGCATGGTGATGACGTTCTCGCCACCCGTTACGCCGGCGCCGAAACGCAGCGACGGGATTTCGGTGCTCAGCTCCTTGAAGCCGGTGATTCCCATGGCATCGAGCGCACTGCCCTGAAGCGCTGTAATGGCCACCGGGGTTTTCTGAAGGTCCTGGGAGCGCTTTTCCGCGGTGACCACAACGGTTTCGATCTGCGCCAGCGCGCTCGTGCCCAGAAGACAGATTCCGGCGACCCCGCCCATCAGGGCGACTGTTTTCCGTGTGCGCATTTCTCTCCCCTTTGTTCTTCGAAAGCGGAGCCGGCTGTTTGCATTTCCCCGGCAGCTGACCCGCATCCAGTTAAAATATAACGCTTGTTACAATTTCTGGCAACCGGTTGCCGTCGCTGTCCGCACGCAGATGCAAGGCGCGATAAGTTTGCAACAATCGCGGAGCCCGTCCTGAACGCGTTGCAATCATGAAGGTTTTGCGAGCGCAGCTCGCCGGATCGTGTCACGCTGCAGTGCAATAACGCATGTTATGCAACAGGCGCAGGCCCGGCTGGTCTCCCAGGCGAAAGCGGTTGCCCGGAATTATAACGACTGTTACATAAAAGGCGAAGTCCGGGCCGGGGCGCGTATGAAATTCGACATGTTCTATGAGGTGCAGTCGGCCAGGCCCTGGCCCGCGAATCACGAACAGGCGCTCTACCGGGAGACGCTCGAGCAGGCGCGGCTCGCCGACCGGAGCGGCTTTGAGACCTGGTGGCAGGTCGAGCACAACGCGACCCCGGAATTCAGCTACAGCTCCGCGCCCGATCTTTGGCTGGCTGCGGTGGCGCTCAACACCAAACGGATGCGGATAGGCCATTCCGGCGTCATCGGACGCCACCGGGTCAATCATCCGCTGAAGGTGGCGGCGCGCACCGCCACGCTCGACATCATGAGCGATGGAAGGCTGGACGTGGGCCTTGCGGTTTCGGGCGGCAAGGAATGGGCAAGCTTCGGCGCCGATCCCAGGACCTCGGCGGAAGAGTATCAGGAACTGTTCGAGATGCTGCCGAAGATGTGGACCCAGCCGGACTTCCAATGGGAAAGCCCGCACATCTCCATTCCGAAACGCGCGGTCACGCCGCATCCGGTGCAGCGGCCGCATCCGCCGCTGTGGCAAACGGCAGGCAGTCCCAAATCCTTCCGCATGGCGGGGCGGCGCGGTGTCGGATTGCTTGCGCTGACCATCCTGAATCCGGTGTCGTCGATGGATGCGCTGCTGCGCGAATACGAAGCCGGTCTTGCCGAATGCGAGGAGCCGGTGGGCATGTTCGCCAACCCGCAGAGAGCTGTATTCACGTTTGTCCACGTCGCGGAGTCGCGCGCGAAATCAATCGCAAACGGCGCAGCATGGTCGGCGCTTTGGTATGTGCTTGCGGGGCCGAAGAACTTTCAGGTGCCGCTTAGCGCCTATTTTTCGCTGTTCCGTTCCGCCGCGCACCCGAACTCCCAGAGCTCGGATCAGTACAAGCTCGACATCATTGGCGACGATGGCGTCGATCCCACCGTGCTCACGCCGGAAGAGGGCGACACGCCGATCATCTCGCTGATCAAGCGCATGGCGCGAGGCGACCATGTCTCCAACGAGGAGGCCCACGAGCTTCTCGAGCAGATCGATTCCATCGTCATCGGCGATCCCGATCATTGCGCGGCGAAGTTCGAGGGCTACCGCAAGATCGGAACCGACCGGATGATGTGCATGATGCAATTCGGCCGGATCGCGCATGACGCAGTGACGCGCAGCATCGAGCTCACTGCCGAACACCATTTAGGGCGGGTTTCGTGACCGCCGACAGACCTATCGATCAGGTCCGCCGTCTGGTCGAACAGCTGATCGGCGGTCCCGACACGCCCTTTCTGGAGCGCCGTGCGCAAAGCGAGGCTTTTGCGAAGGCCTTCGTGCTGCCGGACGGCGTGCGGATCACTCCGGACCGGCTGGATGGCGTCATCGTGGAATGGGTGATTCCGGACGGCGCGGCCGATGCGCCGGTGCTCTTTCACCTCCATGGCGGCGGCTATGTGCTCGGCAATCCAGCCGCGTCCCGCCCCTTCACCACGGCGTTCGCCCTCAAAAGCGGCGCGCGGGTGGTGAGCATCGATTATCGCCTCGCGCCCGAGCACCCCTTTCCGGCTGCGGTCACGGATTCGGTGAAGGCCTATCACGCCTTGCTGGAGGGCGGCATGCCGGCCGCGAAGATCGCCATCGGCGGCGAATCGGCGGGTGGCGGATTGACGGTCGCGACCCTGCTGGCGGCACAGGGGCAGGGCCTTGAAATGCCGGCCTGCGCATTCGCCATCAGTCCGTGGGTCGATATGTCTTGCAGTGCACCAACGTTCGATTCGCTGGCGCATCGCGATCCGATGCTCACGCGGCGGTCGCTCGGCGATATGGCCGATGCCTATCTTGCAGGCGCAAGCGAGAAAAACCGGCTGGCCTCGCCGCTCTTCGGCGATTTTCAGGGCTTGCCGCCGCTACTCATCCACGTGGGAAGCGACGAAGTGCTGCTCGCCGACGCGCGCAATCTGCACGAACGCGCGACAAAGGCCGGCGTCGCGAGCACGCTCGATGTCTGGCAGGACATGATCCACGTCTGGCACATGTTCCATCCCATGCTACCTGAAGGCGACCGGGCCATCGACGATATCGTCGCCTTCGTGAAATCGCATTGGAGGTAGCATGGGACGCCTAAGCGGCAAGGTCGCGCTGGTGACGGGTGCGGGTAGCGGCATCGGGCGCGCCTCAGCGCTCGCGATGGCCGGCGAAGGCGCAGCCCTTATCGTCACCGATATCGACGAGGCGGGCGGACGGGAAACCTGCGCGATGATCGCATCCGCCGGCGGCTGCGCATCGTTTCACCAGCACGATGTCACGAGCGAACAGTCCTGGGATCGGGTTCTGAGTGGCATCGATGCGTTGCACGTGCTCGTGAACAACGCTGGAATCTGCATCGCCACGCCGCTGGCCCAGACGTCTTACGATTCCTGGCGCCGCCAATTCGCGATCAATGTGGATGGAATATTCCTTGGTACCAAACGCGTCCTTCCGCTACTCGCCGGATCTGGCGGCGGGTCGATCATCAACATGTCTTCGGTTGCTGGCTTGAAAGGCGTTGCCGGACTTTCCGGCTATTGCGCCACCAAGGGGGCGGTGCGGCTCTTCACCAAGGCGGTCGCGCTCGAATGCGCGCAGGCTGGGAACAAGGTGCGCGTGAATTCCATTCATCCCGGCGCAATCGAAACGCCGATCTGGGTGAAAATGGGTCATGACGGCACATTGCCGCCGGATGCGACAGGCTACGGCGATGCGATGGATGCGGCGCGGGCGGCCTCGGTCGTGGCAACGCCTATGGGCCATGCAGGCGTGCCGCAAGACATCGCGGCCGGCGTGGTGTTCCTCGCGTCGGATGAATCGCGCTTTATCACGGGCACCGAACTCGCCATCGATGGCGGCGTGATGGCGGGTTAGTCAGACACTCGCGCGCGCCGCGGCCGTCTTGCTGCTTCGCTTTGCCTCGGGTGCCTTGCCGATCGCGCGTGTCGGACGCAGCCACGTGGCGATCCATTCGTCGATCAGGGTACGCTGTTCTTTCGGAGACAGCGGCTGGCCGGAGCGCAGGACCTGGATCGCGATGCCGTCGATCATCGCCACACAGGCACGCGCGGCCTGCGCAACGTCGATATCCGTCGGAAGATCGCCAGCCGTCTTGCAGCGGCGGATCATGCGCGCGGTCCGCTTCAGCCATTCGGCATATCGGACATGGGTCACCTTGCGTACAGCGGCGTTGTAAACGGAGCGCTCCCAGAACCCGAGGAAGTAGTTCCAGTTGCCGCGCTTGTCCTCGTCGCTCGGCAGCGCGAGATAAAGGACTTCCCGCAGCGATATCAGCGGGTCTTCCAGCGCTTCCGCCGCCAGCATCCTGTCGCGGACTTCGCGCGCGGAATATTCCGATGCCTCCACCAGCAGCTGGTCCATCGAATCCACGTAGTGAACCAGCGCACCGGTTGTGAAGCCCGCTTCCTTCGCAACTGCACGCACGGTCACGCCGGCGAAGCCGTCTTTCTTGATGATGCGATAGGCTGCGCGCAGAAAGGCCTCGCGGCGCTCGGTGTGGTCGACTTTCTTCGGCATGGATTCTCCGGGTTCCGGCGCAGCAGTTGGGGACGGACAATGCCCGCCCCGGCGGGTCCGATCAACCGGCGGATGAGCGCAACCGGGGAGGGCCGGTACAACCAAAATGACGTGCGGCTGCAGCACATCCCGCAATTGCCATTTTGCATAACACTTGTTACATTACCCAGAGCGCGGTCGAAAAACGCCGCCAATACGGGGTGAGACGTCATGAGCGCCGACTGGGCCTTGCAGCACTTCTATCACACGGTCATCAACGTCCGCGATCTCGACGAATCCGTCGCGTTCTATCGCCTGCTCGGATGGGAAGTGCTGAACGACCGGCGCAATGTCGAATGGCCCGATTTCGTCGGCACCCTGTTCGACATGAAGCGCGCCAAGGGCCGCGGCGTCTTGATGAACCTGCCCGCAGATCCCGAAGGCCCGATGCTCGACCTGATCGAGTGGCTGGAACCCAAAGCGCAATTCCCCGCCATCCCCGTGCCGGACGGCACGATCCCGCGCATCATTGCTTTCCGGACGAAGAACGTTCACGCCGCTTATGCCGCCCTGAAAGCCAAAGGCGTGCGCTTCACGCGTGAGATGTTCGGACCGCATCCCGATCTCGGCTTGGTCGGGAGCTGCTGCTGCTACGACCCCAGCGGCAATCTCATCGAACTGATCGAACTCAATCCGGGACAGCGTCATTCCAAGGCCAACGAGGCTTTGCTCAAGACCATCAAGGGATAGTGCCGTGACGACGCCGACGACAAAGGCAGAAATGCGCGTGATGTTCGACGAGGTGTCGAACTGGGGGCGTTGGGGCTGGGAAGACGAGCGCGGCACGCTCAACTATCTCACGGCCGAAAAGATCGCCGCCGCAGGACGCCTGGTGAAGACCGGACGCCAGATCAGTTGCGCGCGCGATTTTCCGGTGGTGCCCGGACCGGAGAACCCGACGCCGGCGCTCCATCACATCGTCATGGGCGGCGACGATCCCTGCGGTCATGGCGTGCCGGGCCTGGAAGTGTCGCTGGACTTCATCGGCATCGCCTATCACGGACTGGCATCGAGCCATATCGACGCGCTCTGCCACGTGTTCGTGGAGGGCAAGATGTACAACGGCTTTCCCGCAACCGAAGTCCGCTCCACCGGCGCACGTCACAACAGCATCATGGCGGCGAAGGATGGCATCGTCGGGCGCGGCGTCCTTCTCGACATTCCCACGCTGCGCGGTGAGCCTTTTGTTGCGGTCGACCGGCCGGTCAAGGCGGCGGAACTCGACGCGGCGGAGAAAGCTCAACAGGTTCAGGTTGGCGAAGGCGACATTCTCCTAATCTCCGTCGGCCGCGACGAGCAGAAGAAGCATCAGCCGCACAAACCCGGCGAAGAATATGCGCTCGCCGGCCTCGACCCCGATTGTATTCCCTGGCTGCATGCGCGCCGCATCGCGGTGCTGGGTTCCGACGCGGTGCACGATCCCTCGCCGCCGGTGAACATGATCGAAGGCTGGCGCATTCCGGTGCACATGTGTGCGCTGGCCGGAATGGGTCTGCATCTGCTCGACAATCTTTATCTCGCCGATCTGGAGAAAGCCTGCGCCGACGAGCAGCGCTGGGAATTTCTCCTGACCATGGCACCCCTGCGTATCGCGCGCGGGACGGGATCGCCGGTCAATCCCATCGCCATTCTTTGACAAGGAGCATGTGGTGAAGTTCGACATCTTCTGCGAAATCCAGCGGGCCGATATCTCGACGCCGGAGCAGGAACGCACGCTTCTTGACGATACCATCGAAGAAGCCAAAGCCGCGGACCGCGCAGGTTTTGAGACCTGGTGGCAGGTCGAACATCACGGCGCGCCGGAGTTCAGCTACAGCGCCGCCCCCGAGCTGGTGCTGACGGCGATTGCGCTGAATACCAAGCGGCTGAGAGTGGGGCATGCGGGTGTGCTCGCGCCGTTCAAGATCAACGGTCCGCTGCGGGTGGCGGAACGCGGCGCCACGCTCGACATCTTCAGCGGCGGGCGTTTCGAACTTGGGCTGGCGAAATCGGGCGGCAAGGAATGGGAGACCTTCGGCGTCGATCCCGAAACCGCACGCGACGAATTGCGCGAAGCGCTTCAGATGATTCCGCAGATGTGGAGCGACAAGACGTTCGGCTGGAACAGCAAGCTGTTCCAGATGCCGGAGCGCGAGATCGTTCCGCGCCCGCTGCAAAAGCCGCATCCGCGCCTGTGGCAGACGGCCAGCAGCCCGGACTCGTTCCGGATGGCGGGCGAACTCGGCGTCGGCGTCCTCGGCACCACGCTGCTCAGCCCCGTCAGCCTGATGAAGGCGTTGCTCGACGAATACGACGCGGGCCTCGCGTCCTGCAAAAAGCCCGCAGGCCACACCGCCAATCCCGAGAAGGGCGTCTTCACGTTCGTGCATGTCGCGGAGTCGCGCAAACAGGCGATTGCGAACGGCGCGGCGTGGTCGGCGCTCTGGTATGTCCATTTCGCGCCGATCGCGTTCAAAGTGCCGCGCAATATCTGGTACGACGCGATCCGCGCAGGCATGAACCCGCATCTGGTGCGCAAATCCGCGAGCGAGATTGCCGCGCTGTCGGGCAACGATCCGACCAATCTCGACATCGCGCCCGACGAAATCCCGACCATCGCGCTTTTGAAACGCATGGCCAAAGGCGACCATGTCTCCAACGAAGAAGCGCACGAGACGCTGGAGGAACTCGATTCCGTCATCATCGGCGATCCGGACCATTGCCGCGCCAAGGCTGCGAAATACAAAGGCATCGGGACGGACCGGCTGCTCTGCCTGATGCAGTTCGGGTCCATTCCGCACGACGCGGTCAAGGCGAGCATCAGGCTCGCCGGCGAGCATCTCATTCCGCATTTCGCCGAACAGCGCGAGGCCATGCGCGCCTGATAGAGTTCGCGGGCAGCTGAAGGGGTGTGTCATGACGGAATTCAAGACACTCATTCTCGAACGAAAGGGCCGCGTCGACTGGCTGACCCTCAACCGCCCGGACCGGCTGAACACCATCACGGGCACGATGACGCGCGAACTCTGCGAATACTTTCGCGGGCTCCATGAGAACCACGAAGTGCGTGTGGTGGTGATGCGCGGCGCGGGCCGTGCCTTCTGCGCCGGGCTCGACATCAAGGAGTACACGACGCCGGGCGGCGACCGCACACCGGACGGCGCGGGCCGCTCGCGACCGGGAGATCATATCTTCGACATCGTCGAGCTGATGCGCGCCTGTCCCCAGCCCATCGTGGCCCTGATCCACGGACCGGCCTGCGGCGGCGGCTTTGCCTTCGCATTGGCTGCGGACATTCGTGTGGCGGGTCACTCGGCGCGCATGAACGATGCCTTCGTCGCGCTGGGACGGTCCGGTTGCGAGCTGGGCGTCACCTATTTCTTGCCGCGCATCGTCGGCCTCGGGATCGCCGCCGAACTGATGTACACGGGCTCCTTCATTGACGCGGTGCGCGCGAAAGAGGTCGGTCTGGTTTCCAGGGTCGTCGCCGACGAAGACCTGGATGCCGCGGCGGCCGGCTACATCGAGCCAATGCTGCGCACCGCGCCGTTCGGCCTGCGCATGACCAAGGAAACGCTCAACACCTCGCTCAAGGTCACCGATCTCCGGGCCGTGATCGATCTGGAAGAGCGCGCACAGATGCTGTGCGGCCGGGGCCCGGATTTCGAAGAGGCGATGAAGGCATTTCTCGAGAAGCGCGCGCCTGTCTACGCCTGACAGACGCGCCGGGACGTGCTAACGCGTCGAAATGAACCTTGCCGTCGTTCTTATTTTTACGCTGATCACAGCTTCCGCCCTCGCGTTCGTCGTCTGGCCGCTCTGGCGCAGATCAGAGCCCCGGGGCCGGCTGTTGCTCGTGGCCGCGACGGCCGTGCTCTTTTTAGGCGTCGGCGCCGGGACCTATCTGATCTTGGGGCGGCCGGCGCTCGCGGTGCGCTCGCTCGAAGGCGCCGATAAGCGCGATCTCAACGGCCTGATCGCGCTTCTGGTAAGCCGCGTGCACGCGATGCCGGACGATCTTCAGAGCTGGGAGTTTCTCGGCAAGGCCTATCTCTCGGCCGGCGACGGCGAGGATTCCGCAAAGGCCTTCGCACGCGCCATCGCGCTTGCCGAAAAAGCGAAGCAGCCGGATCCCAAACTCTATTCCGCCTATGGTGAAGCGCTCACGCGGACGACCGGAACCGTTCCGCCGGAAGCGCAAGCCGCTTTCGCCAGGACGCTGGCGCTCAATCCGAAGGATTTTGCTGCACGCTACTATCTCGGTATGGCTTTCATGGCGCAGGGCCAGAACGTAAGGGCTATCGCGATGTGGCAAAGCCTCGTCGCCGATGCGCCGCCAAAGGCATCGTGGCGGCAGGATCTGGTCGACCGCATCGCGGCGCTCACGGCGTCGTCGGGCGCCGCGCCGCCCGACATCGGCGCGATGGTGGCGGGGTTGGCGGCGCGTCTCAAACAAAACCCTGACGATCCCGCCGGATGGCAACGCCTCGTGCGCGCCTATCACGTCCTGGGCGACGATTCGAAAGCGCGCGCTACTCTCGCCGATGCCCGCACCGCGATGGCGAAGAACACGGACGCGCTGGCGGCGTTGTCGTCGGAAGCGAAGGAATTGAAGCTGGAAAACTAGCCGTCTGCTGCCATCTAAGGGTTCACGCGGAGACGCGGAGACGCGGAGGAAAAACGACTTTCGTGGTATCAAACGACTCTCGGCGCGCTTCGCGCGCCAATAATTCACCCAGCAAAACTTTCGGCCAACGAGCGCGAACTCCGCGTCTCCGCGTGAACTACTTCTCCGGCAGCACCCGAGACGGCTCTGCGCCTTCGTTGCGGATCAGGGCTTCGATGGCGATGGCAGCCTGTTCGACTTTCGCTTCGTCGCGGCCGCGGGCCACGAGCTGCACACCGAAGCCGTCTTCGCGGTCGTAGGGATAGGAGCCGATGGCGAGCTCAGGGAAATCCTTCTGGATCGCCATCAGGCCGGCGGCGATCTTGCCTTCGCCGATGCGTGCGGCGACGGTCTGCGAATGCACGATCGCGCCGCGCTTCAGCTCGGGCGCGATATCTTCCATCATCGCGCGCATGATCATCGGCACGCCCGCCATCACGTATACATTGCCGATGTGAAATCCGGGCGCGACCGAGGCCTTGTTGCGCACCAGCCTTGCGGTCAGCGGAATGCGCGCCATGCGCTTGCGCATATCGTTGAAGTCGGCCGGGTTCGAGAAGCGCGCGGCCAGCATCGCCATCGCCTCAGGGTGATAGTCGATGCCGACGCCGAACGCCTTCGCCACCGCGTCGGCGGTGATGTCGTCATGCGTCGGCCCGATTCCGCCCGTCGTGAAGACGTAGGTGTAACGCGCGCGGAGCGGGTTCAGCGCGGCCACGATCTCGTCCTCGATGTCCGGCACGACGCGCGCTTCCTTGAGGTCGATGCCGAGGGTTCCGAGCACCTTCGCGATATAGTTCGTGTTGGTGTCCTGGGTGCGGCCGGAGAGGATTTCGTCGCCGATCACCAGCACCGCCGCGGTCACGGCTTCGCTCTGGCTCACGGCGCCCCCAGGGTGTAAGAGAATGGCAAGACCATGGGCCTAGAAAACACGCAGCCGATGGCTACATCAAGCGTTTAGGAGAAGCCGCAAGAGATGTCGTTCATGCCCGAAGCCGATGTGTTCGAACCGGCAAAGCGCGCCCATTTCGCGATTGCGCTGCACGATCAGAAGGATTTCGAAGGCATGCGCCGGGCCGGACGGCTGGCGGCCGAGGTGCTGGACCTGCTGGTGCCGGAGGTAAGACCCGGTGTCACCACCGCCTATCTCGACAAGCTGGCGTTCGATTACACGACCGCCCATGGCGGCATCCCGGCGTGCCTGTGCTACCGCGGCTATCGCCACACGCTCTGCACCTCGATCAACCATGTCGTCTGCCACGGTATCCCGGACGAGCGTCCGCTGCGCGACGGCGACATCGTCAACATCGACGTGACGGTGATCGTGGACGGCTATCACGGCGACACCTCGCGGATGTATCTCGTTGGCGACGTGAAGCTGAAGCCCCGCCGCCTCGTCGACATCACCTATGACTGCCTGATGCGCGGCATCGCGGCCGTGAAACCCGGCGCCACCACCGGCGATATCGGCTACGCCATCCAGTCCTATGCCGAGGGGCAGGAGCGCTGCTCGGTGGTGCGCGATTTCTGCGGCCATGGCGTGGGCAAGGTGTTCCACGCGCTGCCCAACATCGTCCACTACGGCAAAGCCGGTCACGGCATCGCGCTCAAGCCCGGCATGTTTTTCACCATCGAACC
>Ga0157369_10002998_pt1 | contig 20208 bp, 14 predicted proteins | sample C25metaG_FD_113461 | JGI IMG/M metagenome (GOLD analysis project Ga0157369, IMG submission 113461) | Corn rhizosphere microbial communities from Kellogg Biological Station, Michigan, USA - C2-5 metaG | ecosystem: Host-associated > Plants > Roots > Rhizosphere > Soil | place: USA: Michigan...
CGATGTTCTGTTCCGCGTCGTGATAGGAGACGCACACCTTTGACGCGCCGTCCGCCGCGATCCATTCGCGGTCATCCGCGCCGCCCACGTCGGCACCGACCGGGTTGAGCTGCCAGGTGCTTCCCTTGTCGGTCGATGTGGAGACGTCGACATTGAGCAGGGTCAGGCTCGAAACATAGACGTTGTAGTTGCCCGCCGCATTTCTCGCAGTGGCCACCGCCAGATCGGTGTCGCCGCCACCCGGCGCGAAACCGGTGTCGTTGGCCGACGAGACGCCGTTCGGCGACTGCAACGCCTCGTAGTGCAGGCCACCGTCGAACGACCGCCACGCCTCCGTGCCGCCGCCGAGCCCGTTTTCTGAAGACCCAAAGAAGTTGCCGTCACCATCGGCACGGATCGCCGGCTCGGCCGCGGGATTCTTGCATTGCGAGGAGCCCGGGCACACGACTCCGGGCGTCTGCGCAACTGTGAAGTTCGTGAACGAACCGCCCGCCCCGGCAGCTTGTGCACCGGTTGCGAACATGGCAGTCATCAGGCCAACCACCGGCAGCGCGCTGCCGGCCATGAACCGCTTCCTCATCGGGGGGTCTCCTCCTGCGCCGGCGAGTGGGCGCGCGCCCTACTTTTCCCGCGCTTTCATCACCGGCAAACCAGCAACCTTGCGCAGCGGCAGAAGGCTGAACAGGACAATCAGGCCTGGCCGGTCGAGCACCGGCACGAAGGGGCGCTGCAAAACAACGCGTCCTGGCCGCGGGGTTCGGGTGCTCCGGCGCGGCGTGATCCGTGGAACGGAGGCGCGAACGACGAGCGCACCGAATATCGCTGCCGCAGCAGCGAATCCGAAGCCAGCCGTTGCGACGAGCACTCCCGGCAAGTCGGGATGCGCGGCCTCCATCGGCATGACAAAGCCACAGACGCCGACCAACCACGGCAATATATCCCGCCGCCACAAGACCGGCACGACGAGGACGAGCGCCCACGCGAGATACCAAGCGTGCATCACCGGGCTGCACAACGCCGCCGCGGCCAGCGCGTAACCGGCACAGACCGAAGGGTTCGCATTTCGGCTGCGGCGCACGAAGACGACGACCAGTACCGCACCAATTGCCTCGCTGACCGCGAAAATGACCGCCTGCAGCACACCGCCTCCGGGCAGCCCCAGCCCCTCGAGCAGCTTGCGCAGTAACCAGGCGAGTGCCGCAGGCGGTGAATCGAGGTCGAGCCGCTCGTACGGCGTCGACAGCGCACTCACCAACTGCAGCGGGCGCCCGATCGCGAGCGCCGGAACCAGATACGCCACGAAAGCCACCGCGACCAGGCCGCCGCCCCGGCGAAGCCGCCCATGCGGCGCACCCCAAACCGCTGCAACGATCAGCGCGACGACCAGTACCGCAAAGGGCGCCTTCACCGCGGCCGCCAGCGAGGCGAGCACCACGGCCGGCACAACACGTCGTGCCCGCCAAGCCAGGGCCGCAAGGGCGGCGAGCGCGACCGCGAAAGCGTCGATGTGCGCCGACCCGACGAGCCCGACAACCACCAGCGGGCTCGCCGCGACGACCGCAGCGGTCAGAGCTTTCTTGGACGGCGAAGCCGCGGCGACTGCGGCCAGTACCGCAACAACAGCAGCAACGGCGATCGACGTCCGCAATATCGCCATCGTCGGGCCGAACGCGCCGTGGCCAAGCCACACCGCCGCATGCAAGAACAGCAGGGCAAGCGGCCCGTAAGGCGTGTGGGCGTGCGCCCACTTCGGGTCCATCGCGTGCAGAAATGCCCCGGAGTGCAGCGCCGAAGGCCCGTTCGTGTAGGGGTTCAAGCCATGCTGCACCAGCTGGCCGATCGCACCGTAGGCGTAGACGTCCGACGACAGCACCGGCCCGCCGATAACGACAGGAAGCGTCCAGGCGACGGCGGCCGCAACCGGCCACCGCAGCCGCAGCGAGTTCTGGCGCGCCAACCGGATCAGCCACGCCCAGGCCAGCACCATCGCGACCAGACCGATGACGCCGGCACCGCCGGTCGCCACCTGGTGGCGGTCGTCCAGCAGATGAGTGATCGCGTGCGCCGCGCCCGGCTCAACCTGTGCGTCGATCGGCGGTTCGCCCACGGCCACGACGCAACTCGCGACGAATCCGAGCGCGAGGCACCCGATCAGCTGGCCATGCCGGTTCATCGGGCTGCGTCTCATCGAGGTGCATATAGCCGCCCGGACGCAGCGAAAACGGCAACCGCTCAGCCGCTGGCGATCGGCCTCGACGGATCGGTGATCCAGTGCGACCACGAGCCGACGAACAGCGCAGGCGTCGGCAGGCCGGCGAGCGTCATCGCGAACGCCGTGTGCGCCGCGTTCACGCCCGATCCGCAGTAGGTGCCCACCTCGGCATCAGCCGGAATCGCGAGCGACTCGAAGCGCGCCCGCAACAAGTCGGGATCGAGAAACCTGCCGTCGGCGCCCACGTTGCCGTTCGTCGGCAGATTCACCGCACCCGGCACCCGCCCGGCCACGGGATCGACCGGTTCGACCTCTCCCCTGTACCGCTCAGGTGCCCGGACGTCGATGAGCAACCCGCCGCTCGCGACGCGAGCGGCGCCTTCGGCATCGAGGATCGGCAGCTGGCCGGGCCGGGCGACGAAGTCGCCAGGCCGAACCTCAGGAATCGCAGTACTGATACTCAATCCGGCGCCCACCCAGGCGGCGTAGCCGCCGTCGAGCACGCGCGCGTCGGAGTGTCCGAAGTACCGCAAGTCCCACCACGCCCGCGAGGCGGGCACCGAGTCGGCGGCGTCGTAGACGACGACGCGGCTGTCGGAACTCACCCCGAGCCGCCGCATCAACCCTTCGAAGTCGGCGGTTTCGGGCAACGGATGCCGCCCGCCAGCCCCTCGTCGTCCTGACAACTCGGTGTCGAGATCGGCGAACACCGCGCCCGGCAGGTGACCAGCGTCGTAGGCGAGCCGGCCAGGCGGGCCGGCGAGGCTCCACCGGACGTCGATCAGCACCGGCGGCCGTGGCGATGAAAGCTCGGCGGCGAGGTCGGCGGCCGAGACGACCAGGTCGGCGCTCACGAGCCGAATCCGATCATCGGCACCAGCTGCTCGGCGGCGGTCAGCGAGCCGTGATGGCCGACGAGCCTCGATTCACGTGGCTGGTGATGGGTCGCGACCAGCGCGAGATCCGACATCGGCGCGACGATGACGTCGCCGATGCGCGGCCGCGCCCAATCGGCGACGGGCCCGAACCAGCCGGCGTCAATCGCTTCGTCGCGGGTGCACACGACAGCTTCTGCGCCGAATCGCTCGCGCCAGGTGGCCAGCACGTCGTCCAACGCACCGTCGCGCAGGTAGAGGTAGCGCGCCCGCGCCTCTCCCCCGAGCAGCGCCAGGCCGTCGCGAAGGGATTCGTCGACGTCGACGTCGACCCGCCGGCTCGCGGGGATGTCGACCATCCCGTGGTCGGCGGTGACGTAGAAGCGCGCGCCGGCGGGCAGCCGCGATGCGATCTGCTCGACGAGGCGGTCGACCAGCTGCAATTGCAGCTGCCAGGCCCGCGAACCGACGCCATGCCCGTGGCCGGTCCAGTCCAGGTCGGCGACGTAGGCATAGATCAATCCCGGCCGGCGCGCGGCGAGCGATTCGGCCAGCGCATCCAGCGCACCCGCCGCCACCTCGCCGAAAGTGTCGGCACCGATGAAGCGCGCGCCTCGAAGCACCGCGCGGTCCAGGCCGCCACCCTCGAACGCGCGCTTGCCGAGCTGCACCACCGAAGTGCCAGCAGCCTCCGCCCGCTCGAACGCGGTCGGCTCGGGCTGCCACGCCACCGGATCGACCGAGGCGTCCCACCGAAGCGAGTTCATGAGCCTGCCGGCACCCGGAATCGCCACCTGATAACCCACGATCCCGTGCGAGCCCGGCGGCTTTCCCGTTCCGATCGACGCGATGCTCGCAGACGTCGTCGACGGGAAGCCCGCGGTCAAGTCGCGCGAACCCCGTGACGCCTCGAACATGAACGGTGCGTCGAGCGGCCGCTCGCGAATCAGCTCAGCACCCAGACCGTCGACGAGCAACACGCAAGCGGCCCGGGCCGGCGGCAAGTCGAGCACGTTCTCAAAGCCCACGGTGCCAAGAGAACTGAGCACCGACGGCACCAGGTCGGCCAGCGCCGCCGACCCGTAGCGAGGCAACGGCACGGACGACGGGTCAATGGCTGCCTGCCGAGCGGCGCTGCTCACCCCTGCTGGCGGCGGCCGGCGGCGCCCGCGGCACCTCCCGCCAGCTGGGCCGAAGCTTCCGAGAGTGCGGTTGCGAACCGAACTGCCTGCGCGACCACCGGCGCGCCGTCGCCGTCCTCGCTGACCCGAAGCGACAGGTCGTCCGCGGTCAGCGTCCCGGTGTAGCCGTGGTCTGCTTCGCAGTTCTCGTCACCGCAGGACGCAGGCTCGAGGTCGACGTGACTGATCGCGCCCCAGCCGACGACGAGCGTGGCCTCGCGGTAGGACGACGCCGGACCGTATTCGGCCGGATTGGCCACCGTCGTGGTCAGGGCCACCGACGCGATACGCGCGAGCGGCACCACCTCGGTGGTGGTCGTCGCGTGCGGATACGGCGTGACCTCACTGGCCGGATGCTCGTCGGTGTGGCACACCACCAGCCGGCTCGGCGTGACCGCAAGCACCGTCACGTGCCGGCGAATGCCCATCGTGTCGTCGAGCGTCGTCTCTTGATGGACGACGTGCGCAATGGATTCCTCGGAGCCCAGCGTCGAGCGAAGCGCGTCTGCCATCAGCTCGGGGTAGTACCCGCTGCGGTCGACGTCCGCCCAAAGATCGGTAGCGCGCGCGGTGGTGTTATCGGCCATGGCTCCATCCTCCACCACGGCGGGTCCGGCTACGCAGGCTAGCTCGGGCTAGCTCAGGCGCCGCGGGTACTTCTCGACGACCGCCTCAACGGGCATCGGGCGGTGCAGGAGGTAGCCCTGGCCGAGGCGGCAGCCGAGCTGGCGCAGCAGGTCGAGCTGTTCGGGCGTTTCGATGCCCTCCGCGACCAGGTCCAGCTCCAGGTGGCTCGCCAGGTCGATCACGGCGCGGGTGACGGCGCGATCCTGCGCACTGCCGAGCAGGCCCGAGACGAACGAGCGGTCGAGCTTCAACACGTCGATGCGGAACCGCCTCAGGTAGGACAGTGACGAGTACCCGGTGCCGAAGTCGTCGAGCGCGATGCGCACCCCGATCTCCCGCAATGCCTCCAGCGCCTTGATGTTCGCCTGGTTGTCATCCATGAAGACGCTTTCGGTCATTTCAAGCGTGATGGACGACGCGGGCAGGCCGCTGCGCTCGACCGCGGCCCGCACGAAGTTGACGAAACCATGCTCCACGAGCTGCCGCACCGAGACGTTGATCGCGACCCCGAACGTCGTCGTCTTCGACACCATCGGTGCCCAAGAAACCCTGTGCTCCAAGGCTTTCTCTAGCACCCATTGCCCGAGCGGCACGACAAGGCCGGTGTCTTCGGCGAGCGGGATGAAGTCCAGCGGCGGCACGATGCCGCGGGTCGGATGCGGCCAGCGCAGCAGCGCCTCGGCGTCGACCCACGCACCGGTCACCAGGTCGACGATCGGCTGGAAGTGCAGCTGAAAGCTGCCTTCCGACACCGCCGCGCGCAGGTCTTCTTCCAGTGCGAGCCGGCCAGCAGCCGCCTTACGGAAGGTCGGCACGAACACGACGTAGCGGCCCTTGCCCGACGTCTTCGCCTCGTACATCGCGAGGTCGGCGTCGGCGAGCAGGTTCGCAACCGTGATCGAGCGGCTGCGGGCCGGCGCGACGCCGATGCTCGCGCTCAGGTGCACCGCCCGGCCCGCGCTCGTGAACGGTGTCTTCAGCGCGTCGAGCAGCCGCTGCGCCACGATCTCTGCCTCGTCGGGACCGGTGAGCCCGGCGAGCAGCACGGCGAACTCGTCACCGCCGAGCCGCGCGATGGTGTCGCTCGGCCGCACCGCGCCCATCAAGCGCTGGGCGACGTCGCGCAGCAACATGTCACCGCGCGCGTGGCCGAGGCTGTCGTTGACCCGCTTGAAGCCGTCGAGGTCGAGCATCAGCACGCAGATGTACTCACGACCCGGCACCAGCTGGCCGAGCGCCTGGTCGATCCGTTCCGACAGCAAGGTGCGGTTCGCCAGCCCGGTGAGGGTGTCCTGCATCGCCATCCGGCGGGTTTCGTCCTCGGCGCGCGACCGTGCGTGCGCCGAATCGAGGACGTTGCGCACGCTGCGCACGAAGCCCTGGTCGTCGACGGGCAGGACGGCGAGCACGTCGGGCTTGGCGCCGAGCGCGCCCGCCGCAATCTCCTCGGTGATGCCGAGCATCGTCGCCACCAGGCGCCGGGCGTCCGTCTTCAGCTGCTCGGAATCGGAGTTGTCGAGTGCCAGTTGACCGAGTTCGGCAAGGCCGGCGAAGCGCGCGTTGCGTTCGGTCACATCGACGTAGTGGGCGAACAAGAACACCGGCTCGCCGGCGGCGTCGCGCACGATCTTCGTAATCCGGATCGCCTGCACGATTGTGCCGTCCGGGCGGACGAACCGCTTCTCCATGCGGTGGCTGTCCGACTCGTTCGCGTTGAGTTCGGGATAGGACCAGGTGGCCAGGTGCTTGTCTTCGGGATGGGTGATCTCAACGGTGGTCCGGCCGACCAGGTCTTCGCGCGGCCGGCCGACCATCCGGCACAGCGCGTCGTTGACCTCGAAGTAACGACCGTCGATGGTGACCAAGGCCATGCCGATCGCGGCGCAGCTGCCGGCGGTGTGGAACCACGAGAAGTCCTCACGGCGTTCGAACCTGCCGGAGGACGCGCTCTCACCACTCGTTTGGGCAGTCAGCCCGGTCGTCATGGCTCCCTCATCGGCCGAAGAGCGCCGACACGTAGCTAACCGGCCAACTCTGGGACTTCCGGGGCACACACCTCATCCGTGGGGCCTAGTGCGGCCTAGTCCCGGTCTGCCATATGAGATGTGCTCCAAGCTCGGGCATTCGGCGCAGCCGCGGTTACTGCGAGCCCCCAGCTACTGCGAGACCCACCCCGGCCGGGCCAGGCCACTTTCGTAGGCGAGCACCACCAGCTGGGCGCGGTCGCGCGCTCGAAGCTTCGTCATCGCCCGGCCGACGTGGGTCTTCACCGTCGCCGGGCTGACGACCAGCTGCTCGGCGATTTCGTCGTTGCTTGCCCCGGATGCCACGAGCGCCACGATTTCGCGCTCCCGGTCGGTGAGTGCGCCCAGGTCGCGCCCGGGCTCGACCGGGCGCCGGTAGGTCGCGAACTCGGAAATCAGCCGCTTGGTCACGGTCGGCGACAGCAGCGCCTCGCCGTCCGCCACCACCTGGACGGCGTGCACGAGCTGCCCGGGCTCGGTGTCCTTCACCAGGAACCCGCTCGCGCCGTCGCGCAGTGCGCCGAAGACGAACTCGTCGAGGTCGAACGTCGTCAGCATCACCACCTTCACGCCGCAAAGCGCGGGGTCGGTCGCGATCTGCCGGGTGGCCTCGAGCCCGTCGGTGCCGGGCATCCGGATGTCCATCAGCACGACGTCGGGTTTCAGTTCGCGGGCAAGGCGCACCGCCTGCTCGCCGTCCGCCGCCTCACCGACGACCTCCATACCGTCCTGCGCGTCGAGCAGGGCCTTGAAGCCCGCGCGCACGAGTGCCTGGTCGTCGGCGAGCAGCACCCGGATCACGCCGACGCCTCGACCTTCGCATCGATCGCGACTGTCGGCAGCTGCGCGCGAACCCGAAAGCCGCCGGACGGCGACCTCCCGGTCGACACCTCTCCGGCCAGGGCCGCCGCGCGCTCGCGCATGCCGCGCAAGCCCGAACCGGTAGTCGTCGCCAGCCTGCCGGGGGCTTCGCCGTGCCCGTCGTCGTCCACTGTCACGACGAGCTCGCTGTTCTCGTGCCTCAACGCCACGACGACCTCTCGTGCGTCGGCATGGCGGACGACATTGGTCAGCGCCTCCTGCACGATGCGATAGGCGGCGATGCTGACGACATCCGGCAAGGCCGCGAGGTCGAGTTCGGCGGGAACGTCGAGCCGGACGGCGAGCCCGGACAGGCTCGCATTGGAGACGAGGTTATCGAGCTGGCGCAGGTCGGGCGCCGGCTGGCGGGTGGCGGCCTCGCCCGCGCGCAGCAACTCGAGCACGCCGCGCAGCTCGCGCAAGACCTCGTTACTGGCCTGCCGAATCGCCGTCAGCGCCGGGCGAGCCTGCTCGGGGTGGTCGTCGAGCAAGTGCAAAGCGACACCCGACTGCACGCTGATCAACGCGACATGGTGGGCGAGGACGTCGTGCAGGTCGCGGGCGATCTCGAGCCTCTCCTCGCTCGCCTTGCGCCTGGCCAGTTCGGTGCGGGCCCGAACCCGCTCGAGGTGATGCTCACGACCGGCCCGGGCCGCTTCGGCACCGCCGCCGAGCAGCAGGATCCACGCGGAAAGGCCGATGATCTCGCCGATCGGCGGATCCTTCCCCATTACGTGCCCGGGACCGAGGAAGGCAGCGAATCCGACGATCAGCACGCTCCAGGCGATGATGCGCCGGCGGGCCATCATGCAGGTGAAGAGGGCGATGGTCAGCGCCACCCAGATCGGACCCCGCGGCTGCCCGGCGAGGTCGTAACCGAGCGTGGCGGCGAAGACACCGAGCAGCACCGCGACCGGAAAGCGCCGCCGCCACCACAACAGCAGCGGGCCGACGCTGATCAGCACGATCCCGTACCAGGCGAGGTGGCGGGCGGAGTCGTGGTGGCGTAGCAGGATCGCGCCCGGCAGTTGCACGGCCAGCGCGACTGCGACCAGCGCGGCGTCGGCGAGGCGGCAGCGCGGCATCCCACGACAGTAAGCGAAGCTCGCGGCGGATTCATCAAACCAGCGCAGCAGGCGCCCGTACGCCGCTGGACGTATTTCAGTACCGGACTGTCGGCTCAGCTGAGCAGACTAAGTGCCTCCTGTTCGCTGACGACGTCGGCAGGCTCCGCGCGTCAGGATCAAGCACGTCACATTCGATGAGTCCGACGCGTCTTCAACGTCAGAACCGCTGCAACCCAGAACCGCTGCAACCCAGAACCGCTGCAACCCAGAATGCCGATCCCGCTCCTGAAAGGCGCCGCGTCATGGCTGATCCGGCCGCAACCTCCTCTCCGATCCTGCCGACGACTTTGCTCGGCAAGGTCGGCACATTCGTGCTGCACCACCGCAAGTGGGTGGTGCTCGGCTGGCTCGTGGTGCTGCTCGCGGGTGGCGGCGCAGCCGGCAGCCTCTCGAAGCGGCTCTCGGTCGACTTCTCACTTCCGGGCCAGCCCGGTTACGAGACCGCAAAGAAGATCACCGCCATCTACGGCCCGAACAGCGGGTTCCTGCCACCGACCGTGGCCGTCGTCACGGTGCCCGCCGGGCACACCGTCACCGGTGACGCCGCGGCCATCGAGAAAGGCATCTCGGCGGCCGCGCAGAAGGTCGACGGCGCGCGCGTCGTCGACTACGGCAACACCCACGAACCGAGCCTGATCAGCAAAGACGGCCGGACGACGATCGCGCTCGTCTTCACGCCGCTCCCGAAGAGCTTCGGCACCGACGAGGTGACGCCGAACCTGACCGACGGCCTGAAGGCGAACCTGCCCGGCTACACCGTCGGGGTCACGGGCTTGAACCAGCTTGCGTCCGGGGGCGACAGCAAGGGTCCCGGCGTGCTGGTCGAGACACTCATCGGTGCGGCGGGAGCCCTCGCCGTCCTGGCTTTCGTCTTTGCGTCTTTGCTGGCGCTCGTGCCGATGGCGGTGGCCGCAGTTTCGATCCTCGCGACGTTCCTCGTCGTCCTGGGGCTCACCTATCTCACCGACGTCTCGTTCATCGTGCAGTTCCTCGTTGCGCTCGTGGGACTCGGTATCGCGATCGACTACAGCCTGCTGCTGGTCACCCGCTGGCGTGAGGAACGCGACCGCGGGGCGACGAACGAACGCGCCGTTGTCCGGGCGGTGGAAACCGCAGGTCACACGGTTGCGGTGTCAGGTGTGACCGTCGCGATCGGCCTGCTCGCGCTCGTGGTGCTGCCGGTCCCGGGGCTGCGCAGTGTGGGCATCGGCGGCATCTTGATCCCACTCGTCTCGATCGCGGTGGTGCTGACTTTGTTGCCCGCGATCCTCGGCGGCATCGGGCCGCGCGTCGACTGGCCACGGCTTCGGCACGAGAAGCAGGCCAGCCGGGCCTGGTCGCGCTGGGCGTCGCTCATCGTGCATCGCAAGTTGGCGGCCATCGCGGTCGCGGTGGCCGCGCTGGTCGTGTGCCTGCTGCCCGTGTTCGACCTCAAGGTCGGCGAGACCGGTACCCAAGCCCTCGCCAAGACCGGCCCGGCCCGGGCGGCGTACGAGCAGATGATCAATGCCGGCCTACCGGCAGGTGCGCTCACCCCCGTCGAGGTGCTCACCACTGCGAGTGGGGCAGACGGGGTGAAGGCGAAACTGACCGGCGTGGCGGGGATCGACGCTGTCGCCGTCGCTCCGAGTTCGCAGGCACACCAGCCGGGCTACGCCGAAATCGTCGCGCTGCCGTCACACGAGACGGTCAACAACGTCACGCTCGCGCCGGTGCAAGCGGCGCAGCGCGCCTTGAAGGGTGATCCGGGTGTCGTAGGCATCACTGGCCAGGGCCCGGTGCAGCAGGACTACTCGCACGCGGTGTTCGGCAACTTCCCGCTGATGTTCGCGCTCATCGCGTTGGCGACGTTCATCCTGCTGGTGCGGGCTTTCCGTTCACTCGTGCTGGCCATCAAGGCGGTGCTGCTGAACATGGTCTCGCTGGGCGCGACATTCGGGCTCATCACGTGGTTCTGGCAGGAGGGGCACGGCTCGAACGCCATCTTCAACATTCCGGCAACGGGTGCGCTGACCTTCTGGATTCCGCTGATGGTCTTCGCGTTCCTGTTCGGACTGTCGATGGACTACGAGGTCTTCATCCTCAGCCGCATGCGTGAGGAGTACGACGCCACCGGCTCGACAAGCGAGGCGGTCATCGAAGGCGTCGGCCGCACCGGCCGGCTGGTGACCAGCGCGGCGCTCATCTTGTTCCTGGCGTTCGCGTCGCTCGCGTCGGCACCGAACACCGACATCAAGGTGCTCGCAACCGCCCTCGGTGCAGGGATTCTGCTCGACGCCACGGTGGTGCGCGCGCTGCTCGTGCCGGCGATGGTGGCAATGTTCGGCCGCTACAACTGGTACCTGCCGAACTGGATGGCAACGGCGTTGCGGGTCAAGCCGTCACCGCTGCCCGCGCCCGAAGCGCCGCGCGAACTGGTCACTGCCGGATACCCCGGCGACTAGGTGCCGCTGCTCCCGTCGTCGTCCGACTTGTTGGAGGTGGCGGTACCGGCCATCTTGCGCACCTGGTCAGCGACCCAGTTGCCGAGGTTGACGGTACCGCCGCCCAAGTCGCGCAAGAACTTGAACAGCGGGTCGGGCGAACGGTCGAAGTTCTGCTTGTACGACGCCGCAGCGGCCTTCACTTCGTCGACGAACGAGGTGCGCGGGTCATCGGCACGGTTCGGGTACGTGCCGGCGAGGATGCGCTCGTAGTCGCCCGACTCGACCCACCGCTTGATCTCGAGCGCGCGCAACACCGCGAACGGATGCGTCGCGTTCAGCATGTTCAGGATGCGGATCACGCCTTCGCGCGCATCGCCGGTCGACTCGTATTCCTCGGCCTGCTGCAAGAACGCCTGCAGGTTCATGTCTTCGACCCGCGCACCCCCGGCCATCTTCATGTGCACTCGCGTCACGGCTGCGGGGTCTTGGCTTACCAGCAAGCCGGCGCGGTCGCACGACAGTTCGGCTTTGCGGTACCACTCCTTCAACGCCATCACGATGGCGCGCAGGCCAAGGTTGCCGAGCGGGATGAAGGTACCGACACCCGAAATGCGCATCAGCGTGAACAGCACCGAGCTGTAGAGAGCGTGGCCCGACAGGGCGTGCCCCATCTCGTGGCCGAGCACTACGCGCAGCTCGTCGTCGTCCAGCAAATCGAGAGTGCCGGTGCTGACGACGACGAACGGATGGTCGAGGCCGAGGGTCCACGCGTTGACCATCGGGTCTTGGGTGACGTAGAGCTCGGGCGGCTTCTCGATGTCGAGAATCCTTGCCGCGTCGAGGAAAAGTGTGTTCACCCCGGCGAACTGCCGCTCGTCGACGCGCACTGCCGAGCCCAGGAACATCATGCGCAGCCGGCGTTCGCTGAAGAAGCCGAACATGCCTTTGATGAGCATGTCGAATCCCGGCACCGAACGCAGCGCCACCAGCGCCGCTCTGTCGGCGGGATGTTCGTATGCGCGCGAGCTGATGCCGGGAAAGGCGATCCGCTGCGGCGTGGCCGACTTGGAAACTGCGGCCCGCTTGCGCGCGCCACCCGAACTCTTGGACGTGCCCCCGGTCTCCGGCATGTTCGCCACGGTACGCCCTGTTCGCCCGATGCGCAGGTCCGCGAAGTCACCAAGGAGTCACCCCTGCGAGAGCGCAGCGCCTCTTGCCCTCCCTCGCTGATCTTTGCGAAGGTGGCCCCACCGCGCACGGTCCGAACGGCCGCCGCGCGGATCCCGCAGTCGCCAGAAACGTCTCAGGGAGGGTTTCATGCGCCATCCGATCCGATGGTTCGCGGCCGGCACGGCCGTGACATGCACACTCGGGCTGAGCCTGTCGAGCAGCTTGTTGTCGACCGGCGTGGCAAACGCGGCCCCGAAGGGCCGAGTGACCGTCGCCGGCAGCCATCCCGGCTGGGCCACGTCGGCACACGCGAAAGGTTCAGCGCCGTCGTCCCAAGGAGTCGGGTTCCGGGTCTACCTCGGCTGGCGCGGCGATCCCGCTGCGCTCGACCGTGCCGTGTCGACACCCGGAAGCAGTTCGTACGGCAAGTACGTCACGGCACAGCAGTTCCGCTCACAGTTCGCGCCGTCGGGCTCTGAGGTGGCTACGGTCCAGAAGTGGCTGCGCAGTCAGGGATTCACCGTTGATTACACACCGTCGAACAACCTTTACGTCGCCGCCGAGGGAACCGTCGCCCAGGCAGAAGCTGCGTTCGGAACCGCGCTGAACGAGTACTCCGTGTCCGGCACCACCTTGCGTGCACCGGCTGCTGACATCTCGGTCCCGGCGTCGCTGCCAAGCATTCAAGCGGTGCTCGGTCTCGACCAGTCCGATTACCTCGTGCACACGAACCACGTCGTTGCCGACGCGCCGCCCCCGGCCGCGTTTGTCAACGGCGGCCCCTGCTCGTCGTACTGGGCACAGGACACCACAGCGAACACGCAGGAGCCCACACCGCTGAACACGACGACGTCCACGATCAGCGGCCCGTCTTCGGTGTCGCTGCCGGCCGCTTACAGCAATGGCCCGACTCCGTTCGCCCCGTGCGGCTACACACCGGCCCAGCTGCGTGGCGCTTACGGGCTCACGAGTTCTGATACCGGCGCAGGGCAGACCGTCGCCATCATCGACGCGTACGCGTCGCCGACCATCGCGCAGGACGCCAACCAGTACTTCGCCAACCATGGCGGTTCGGCGTTCCCTGCCCTCACGAAGTCGAACTTCACCCAGGTCGTGGCTCCTGGCACCTACCGGGTGCCGGAGAACAAGAAGCAAGACCCGCAAGGCTGGTACGGCGAGGAAACGCTTGACGTGGAAGCGGTTCACGCCATGGCGCCCGGCGCGCACATCGTGTACGTCGGGGCACCGAACAACTACCAGGACCTCGACGCGGCCCTCAACCATGTCGTCGACCGACAACTCGCCACGATCGTGACGAACTCGTACGGCTGGTCGAGCGAAGCGCTTCCGCCGGGCTTCATCAAGCCGTACTACGACATCATGCAGCAGGCAGTTGCCGAAGGTATCGGCGTGTACTTCTCGTCAGGCGACAACGGCGACGAGACGGGTGGCAGCGGCGACCTGTCTGCAGCAACCCCGGACTGGCCGGCGTCGTCCGACCTTGTAACGGCGGTCGGTGGCACGTCGCTCGCGGTCGATGCCAGCAACGCTCGCGTGGGCGAATGGGGCTGGGAGACCGGCAAGTCCAGCCTTGCCGGCACGACCGCGAACAACCTGTCGTGGAAGCCCGCACCTCCCGGTAACTACCTCTACGGCTCGGGCGGCGGCACCAGCCGCATCTTCGCCCAGCCGTGGTACCAGGCAGGCGTCGTCCCGACCTCGATGTCGGAGATCTACGGCAACTCGACGCCGATGCGGGTCATCCCTGACGTGTCTGCGCTGGGCGACCCCAACACCGGCATGCTCATCGGCGAAACGCAGACGTTCCCCGACGGAACGGCGAAGTACAGCGAGTACCGCATCGGCGGTACGAGCCTCGCGTCGCCGCTGTTCGCCGGCATGATGGCCGACGTCCAGGCCGCCCGCGGCAGCGTCATCGGCTTCGCCAACCCGTTGTTGTACGCCGCCGCATCATCGGCGTACAGGGACATCGTGCCGGTGTCGAAGCTGGCCGTGGTTCGCAGCGACTTCGCGAACCTCGTTGATGCGTCGAACGGTTACACCGCCAGCGTGCGGTCGATCGACGACGACGCACCGCTCACGATCCACACCGCGCCCGGCTACGACGACGTCACCGGGATCGGTTCGCCCGGCACCGGATTCGTGTCGGCGCTCGCTCAGTAGACAACACCGGTCGGCGGCGCGGGTGCTGTGCCCGCGCCGCCGAGTCTCGACTCCGCGAGGCTACGGCGCCCAGCGGCGCAAGGTGGCGGCCCGGGCCGCGGCGGTTTGCGCCTGCACAAGCAAGAACAACGCCTCCCGGGCCTTGCGTTGCGCCGGATGAGTCAGCGCCATCGCCGGCCCCGAGTTCGCCGCGACCAGCGCAGTCGTGACAGCGATCAATACTTCGAGAGCCTCTGCCCGCGCCGCGAGCCGCTCGTCGATTCGCTCGCCGTCGTCGTCCGCTAGCGCATAAGCCTTTTCGCGGACGTCGACGAGTCGGGCGCCGAGTTTCGCGGCTGCGTCCTGGGTGGCCGGCTCGTTGCGCTCGTCGCCTGCCTTCGCGAGCAGCCGAACCGCGGAGCTCGCGACCCCGAAGATGGCCGCGTTCGCGTTGGCGCTGGTCTGCCGGTCGGTAGCCAGCCAATCGCCAACGGGCTGCACGAGCGCGATGTCGGCGTCGTCCACCTTCATGTTGTCGATCTGTAGGACCACCGTCTGCGCGGCGTCGAGTGCCGCTGTGCGCAGCTTCGTCTTTGCGCTCAGGCCAGCGCCGGGTTGCGCCGGCACGATCCCGAAGACGACCTGTTCGTCGTCACTGACGCCGGCAATGAACGCGACGTCGTTCAGCGTCCAGCCGGTGTACCAGGGCGCGACGCCGTGGAACCGCCAGCCACCTCGTGTGCGGGTTGCAGTCACCGGGCGCTGCGGGAACCGGCGCAGGTGCGAGAACGCGATGCCGGCGATCAGCTCGCCGCTCGCCAGCTGGTGGAGGTAGCGATCCGCCGACTCGCTTGGATTGGCGGCCAGCATCCGCACCGGCGAGTGGTGCTGTGCCTGCACGAACCAGGTGGCGGCGTCGGCACCGGCCAGATGCTCGGTCACCTCGCGCAGGACGGCGGGTCCAGCGTCCGCGCCACCCGCCGCCTGCGGGGCCACGACGCCGAGCAGGCCGACCTTCGCGATCGCATCAAGGTGGCCGCGCGGTACGGCGTTCTGGTCGACCTCGGCGGCCACCGGCTCGAGCAAGTCGGCCGCCAGCTCCCGCGCGGCGGCTACCAGCGGATGATCAGTCACCGCGCCAACCTAGCCTCCGCCCACAATCGGCGGGTCGAATAACCGAGCAGCACCCCGGGCCCGAGAGAATGGCGGGCATGGCACGACGAACCGCAACCACGCCCCCTCCCCCGCCGTCCGAAGAACAGATCGTCGACATCGACGTCTCCGAGGAGATGCGCGGCAGCTACCTCGAGTACGCCTACTCGGTGATCTACAGCCGGGCGCTTCCCGACGCGCGCGACGGCTTGAAGCCGGTGCACCGGCGGATCTTGTTCCAGATGGCGCAGATGGGCCTGCGGCCCGACCGGCCGCACGTGAAATGCGCGCGGGTAGTCGGCGACGTCATGGGCAAGCTGCACCCGCACGGCGATGGCGCGATCTACGACACGCTCGTGCGCATGGCGCAGCCGTTCTCGATGCGACTGCCGCTCGTCGACGGGCACGGCAACTTCGGTTCGCTCGGCGGCGACGACCCGCCGGCCGCCTACCGCTACACCGAGTGCCGGCTCGAAGAAGCCGCGCAGCTGATGACCGACGGCCTGGCCGAAGACGTCGTCGACTTCGTGCCGAACTACGACGGCCAGGAGACCGAGCCCGAGGTCTTGCCCGCGGCGTTCCCGAACTTGCTGGTCAACGGCGCGGCCGGCATCGCGGTCGGTATGGCGACCAACATGGCGCCGCACAACCTGGTCGAGGTCATCGCGGCCGCGCGGCACCTGATCAAGAAGCCCGAGGCGACGCTCGACGACCTGATGCGGTTCGTGCCCGGCCCCGACCTCCCGACGGGCGGCAAGATCGTGGGGCTGGACGGCGTCCGCGATGCTTATGAAAGCGGGCGCGGCACGTTTCGCATTCGGGCGACCGCGAAGGTCACCGACGTGAAGGCCCGCCGCCGAGGCATCGTCGTCACGGAATTGCCTTACGGCGTCGGGCCCGAGAAGGTCATCGGCAAGATCAAGGATCTCGTGCAGTCGAAGAAGCTGCAGGGCATTGCCGACGTCCGCGATCTCACTGACCGCGAGCACGGGTTGCAGCTCGTCATCGAGGTGAAGAACGGCTTCAATGCCGAGGCGATTCTCGACCAGCTCTACAAGTTGACGCCGATGGAAGACACGTTCGGTGTCAACAACGTCGCGCTGGTCGACGGGCAGCCACTGACTCTCGGGCTCAAGGAAATGCTCGAGGTCTACGTCGACCATCGTTTCGAGGTCGTGCGGCGCCGTTCCGCCTACCGCCGCCGGCGTCGCGAAGAGCAGCTGCACCTCGTCGAGGGCAGGCTCATCGCGATTCTCGACATCGACGAGGTCATCGCAGTGATCCGCTCGAGCGACGACACCGCAGCGGCGCGGGCGCGCTTGATGGAAGTTTTCGATTTGAGCGAGATTCAGGCGAACGACATCCTCGAGCTGCCACTGCGCCGGCTCACCAAGTTCTCGCGCATCGAACTCGAGAAGGAACGCGACGAGCTGACTCGCGAAATCGCCGAACTCACAGCGATTCTGGAGTCGGACGAACTGCTGCGCGGTGTCGTTTCAGACGAGCTTGCCGACGTCGCGAAGAAGTTCGGCACCCCTCGCCGTACCGTGTTGCTCGAGTCGGCGGGCATGCCTGCTGCCGCCGTGCCGTTGGAGGTCACCGACGACCCCTGCCTGGTGCTGCTGTCGGCGACGGGATTGCTCGCGCGCACGACGTCCGAGGAGGCGCTGCCGACCGGCGGCGACCGTGCCCGGCACGACGTGATCGCCTCCGCCGTCGCAGCAACCGCGCGCGGCGAAGTCGGAGCCGTCACGTCGTTCGGCCGCATGCTGCGGCTCTCCGTGCTCGAGCTTCCCGCATTGCCTCCGACTGCGGGGGCGCCGTCGTTGGCGGGCGGGGCGCCGGTCAGCGAGTTCCTCGACCTCGAGAAGAACGAGAAAGTGCTTGCGCTGTCGACCCTCTCGGCGTCTTCGATCGGCGTCGCGCTCGGGACGGCGAGCGGCGTGGTGAAGCGGGTGGTGCCCGACTACCCGTCGAACAAGGATTCGTTCGAACTCATCGGTTTGAAGGACGGCGACACCGTGGTCGGTGCCGTCGAGTTGGCGACGGGCGACGAAGACCTGGTGTTCGTCACCTCTGATGCGCAGCTGTTGCGCTTCGACGCGGCGTCGGTGCGGCCGCAGGGCCGACCTGCCGGCGGAATGGCCGGTGTGCGGCTCGCAACCGGAGCCCACGTGGTGTTCTTCGGCGCGGCCAACTCGTTTGCTGACAACGTCGTCGTCACCATCGCAGGTTCGTCCGCTGCACTGCCCGGCACCGACGCGGGCACAGTGAAAGTCGCGCCGTATGCGGAGTTCCCGGCGAAGGGGCGCGCGACCGGCGGCGTCCGTTGCCATCGCCTCCTCCGCGGCGAAGACACGTTGTTGCTGGCGTGGGCTGGCGCTCGGCCGGCGAAGGCCTGCGCGGCATCGGGCGTGGCGGTTGACTTGCCGCTGCCCACCGGCAAGCGCGACGGTTCGGGCGCGCCACTACCGGCCCCGGTCGCGGCGGTCGGCAGCTGAGGCGGTCAGGCCGACTCCCGCCTCGCCGCAAGCAGGCTCGCGCTTCGAACGTCGTTACACCCGCTCGAGCGCTGTCGCGACGTCCGCTATGAGATCTACGGTGTCTTCGCAGCCGCAGCTGAACCTGATGAAGCCGGGGTGAACGTCGTCACCACCCCAGCGCGCGCGGCGTTCGGCGGTGCTGTGCAGGCCGCCGAAGCTCGTTGCGGTTGCAACAATGCTCAGCGCGGCAAGAAATTTGTCGGCCGTTGCGCCGTCATCCAAGGTGAACGACACAAGCCCTGGCGGACGTCGCATCTGTCGCGTCGCGATCTGATGCGACGCATCGCCTGGTAGCCAGGGGTATCTGACCTCCCTGACCGCCGGATGGCTGCTGAGCATCTCGGCGAGCGCTTGAGCATTCGCGGCCTGGCGTTGCAGCCGGAGATCGAGCGTCATCAGGGAGCGATGAGCAAGCCAGGTCTCGAAGACTCCTGGAATCGCGCCGGTGCTCGATCGCCACGTGCGGATCGCGTTCGCGTGTTCGGTGTCGCGACAGGCGACGTGGCCGAGGATGAGGTCGCTGTGTCCGGTCAGCGCCTTCGTGTCGCTCGCCACGGAGTAGTCGGCGCCCAGGCTTAGCGGTTGCTGGCCGAGCGGCGTTGCCGTGGTGTTGTCGACGGCGATGCGGGCGCCATGTCGTTTCGCTCGCTCGGCGAGAGTTGCGATGTCGCACACATCGAGCTTGGGGTTGCTCGGGCTCTCGAGCCATACCAAGGTCGCGCCATCGACATGGTCGCCGAGTTCGTTGAGCGGCACGAGGTGGGCAGTCACGCCGAGGTCGGTGAGCAGACCCTCCGCGAGCCGACGTGTGGCGTAGTAGCAGTCGTCGGCCATGACGAGGGTGTCGCCTGGGCGCAGCGCGGTCAGCAGAACAGCCGACACCGCCGCAATGCCTGAGGCGAACGCGACCGTTTCACCGCCCTCGAGCTCGCTGAGGGCTGCTTCCCACGCCGTCCAGGTCGGGTTGGTGAGGCGGCCGTATTGATAGGGGCCGCTCGGCTCGCCCGTCAGCCGATAGGTCGAGGCGAAGACCGGGCTGCTGACCAGTGGAGAGCCGTCCGGCCCCTCCGGCATGCCCACGTGTATCGCACGAGTACCGTCACCGAGTTGCTCCGCCATGCGGCAAGTCTGCCGTATCGGCCATCACGTTCTAATGCGCCGCTGGTGACCCACGTCTGGGTGCCACGACTCGATGATGAGCCCGCCTTCGCCGAGGTAGGTGAGTGCCACCTCGTCGATGTCAATCTCGTAGCTGCCCTCCTCGTAGCCCCCTTCCTCGTCGAGCCGCGACACCGCTCGCCCGCTCAGCTTCGCCTCACCCACCCATCCGCTCTGCTCGCCTTCGGGTGGGTCGACGCTCGGACTGTGGAACGCGACCCGCGGATCTCGCCGCACGTCGAGCGCCTTCATCGAGCCGTCCATCATTCCAAACGTGATGCGCTCATCGTCGAACTGCATCTCCATGCCGCTGATGCGCGGCGATCCGTCACGCCGGATCGTCGCCATCGTCTTGTGCTTGCGTGCGTCGAAGAGTGCCCGAACCCGCGCCGCGAACTCGGGCGCACTCTGAACTACCTCATGCCACATCACCATGCGGCCACTCTGTCGCCGACCTCTGACAACACACGCATGCTCGCAATACCGACGAACCGCGACCGGTTCACCGCACCGTCCCCCCGGGGTGGCGCCTATGGTTCTTCGAGTTGTCGGTTTTTGAAGCGGCTGTGCAGGCGTGGGGTGCGGGTGGGGTCGATCCAGGCGGGTGGGGTGACCCAGGGCAGCCCGTCGCGGATCCGGATGGTCCAGCCCTGTTTGTGGACGTGGCCGTGGTGGGTTTCGCAGACCAG